>Ga0268359_11251_pt1 | contig 114027 bp, 100 predicted proteins | sample BioMet11_FD_194416 | JGI IMG/M metagenome (GOLD analysis project Ga0268359, IMG submission 194416) | Sewage microbial communities from Oakland, California, United States - Biofuel 11 (PacBio Assembly) | ecosystem: Engineered > Wastewater > Sewage > Unclassified | place: USA: California...
TCTCCACTCCCGGTGCTGGTATCCCAGCTGGATTTCGAGGTGAAGAATCTGTTCGCCATTGCATAGGAAGCGAAAATGTCCTGGCTCAATAATTCCGGCATGTACCGGTCCCACTCCAACTTCATGCAGCTCCTCGCTTTCGATGTTAAAAAAGGGATAGTTGGCCATCACCTGCGATTTGTCGACGCGGTTGTAGGGGTAGCGCACCGGCTTCAACCATGGATGGTCAAGGTAGTCCACTCCAAAATTCTCGTGGATTTCCCGCTCAAACTTTTCAAAAGCATAGTTAAGTGCCGTGAAGGAGGAGAGCTTCTGCTTTGGCTCCACCACCGAGGAGGAGACCAGAATGGTATGCTCTACGTCATCGGCAATGCAGCAGTAGAGTGCAATCCCATCCTTAACGCGAAGTCCAAAGTAGGTAACGCAGTGCCGTTCGGGCCTATTCAGGAGCAGCTCCACGTTTTGCGTTAAGAAGGCGCCATACGCCAGCTCCGGAATGGAGCTAACTGGTACGCGCTGCTGGTTATGTAGGGTTAGGTAGCTCATGTTACATGGGTAAAATGGAAACTGCATCCTGAATGAGATGGACAAAGGCAGCCGGTGGGTTCAAACCCAACCAAACGGCTCCAAAGAGCAGAACAAGTTGGCTTAACGACTCCAACGGACGGATGTGCGGAACGTGGCTATCGTCGAAACCAACGGCAGGAGTAAACAGAATTTTAAAGATATTCTTGCCAAACGCCCAAATAATAATGGTGAGCAGCAAGAGGGCCACCAGCAACATAACAAGGTGTTGCCCCTCGAAGAGGGCCCTGAAAATGAGAAACTCGCTTACAAACAGCCCCGAGGGAGGCATGGCCGTAGCGCTTATAAATCCAAAAAGAAGAACCACAGCCCCGGTGGGGTTATACTTGAAGTAGTTCCCGATATGGTAAATATTCTTATCCTGAAACACCCGGTAAACCTGGTTGTATTGGAAAAAGAGGCTGCTTTTTACAAAGGAGTGCAGTATTACGTGCAGAATGGCAGCATAAAAGCCAATGCCACCTGCCGCAACTCCCAACATCACAATCCCCATGTGCTCAATGCTGGAATAGGCAAACATGCGCTTAATGTTCATCACCTTCATCATGTAAACGGTGGCCACAAAAATGGAGAGGATGGCGGCCACAAAAATGATGGTGTTGGCCCAGTGGTAGAGTGAGGTGTGGGCCAGAATTGCATAGGTGCGGAATATGGCCACAAAGCCCATGTTCATTAGCACCGACGAAAGAATAGCCGCAGCCGGTCCGGGCGCCTTATCCTTGGCATCGATGCCGGCAGTGTACATGGGAACTAGACCAATCTTAGCAGTGAAGCCGGTAAAAATGAAGAGGAAGGCAAGCCGTAACCAAAAGGGGTTTAACTCCTGGCTATGCGCCATTAGGTTGGCAAACGACAAATCTTTATCCCCTGCCTGATTTAGCGACAGGCTCAAAAACAGGATACCCACAAACACCAGCGAGATGCTGATGGCGCATATAAACACGTACTTCCACGTTCCCTCCAGCGCCAGCTTATTTCGGTGGTGGTAAATAAGCGCGGAGGCGCTCAAAGTGGTGAGCTCGGCAAAAATCCACACCACAGCAATGTGGTTGGCAAGGTAAGCAGCGCTAATGGAGGTGAGCAGCACCACCATCGCCGCAAAGTAGATGCTGCGGCTCTGTGGCTTTTCGCCCTGTCGGCTTATGTATAGGTGGCTGTGAATAAGCGCCGGAATGCTTATAATGCTGAGGGTAATCAGCAGGAGTATGCCCAACGAATCGAAGGCGAAGTAGGTCCAGCTCCGTATGCTTATAGTTGAAGCAGGCAAATATGGTGAAGCCCCACAGCAGAATCTCGTAGGCAATGAGAAGCAAGCTGTTTATGCGCTTGTTGCGGTTTACAAAAAGCAAGCCGCCTATGGTATATGCCCCGGTTAAAAATAGTCCCGTCATGTGGCTAACAATTAATAGTCCTTTAAATTACTGAGCTGGTCAACGTTCACATCCTTAAACACGTCTCCAATCTTATTTAAGAAGATGCCCAAAATGAGCACGCTGGCAAAGATGTCGAGCATTACGCCAAGGTTCACCAGCATTGGCATTTCGTTACCCACTGCCAGAGAGAGCACAAATACGCCATTCTCAATGATGAGGTAGCCCATTACGTGGGTAATAATTTTCTTGCGCGAAGCAATAATGTAGAGGCCGGCAAACAGCGAGGAGAGCGCAACGATGAAGAATATTTTATCAACGTGGGTATCCTTTATGGAGTTGGCCAGCAAAACCGTAACAACCACTATCACCGTGGTGATAATTAAGGAGACAAAGTTGGGCAGGTAGGGTTCCGCCTCCCGGGTAATGTGGTTTCGCTTAATTAACCGTGAAAGGAAAACCGGAACGGCAACTGCCTTAAATACTACCGTTTCCAACAGTATCAGCACAAGGTTAAGGGTGTTTATCTCCTCCAATGCCAGAAAGGTTACCCCGAAAAGGATGAATCCCTGAAGTGCCAGCACGCGGATATAGGTAACCAACCTGTTGGCAATGGAGAGGTATAGAAGGCTAATGATGAATAGTATCAGCAGGATATTTGTCATCGCTGTTTGTTTTAAATAAACTTTCCAAGAACCAGAAGCACGCCCAAGAATATCAAAAAGCTAACGGATGAAAGCGCAAAAATAAACTGCGCGTTATGGTTCATCCTAAAGCGAGCCATGAACGACTCAATGAGCCCAATTACCACGGCAAAGGAGAACTGTGTTCCAACAAAAACTACCAACGCCCAAGGCAGCAACATCCCACCCATAAAGAGGTTGGCAATGATGGCTCCATAAATAGCAAACTTGAGATAGCCGGAATATATAATAAGCCCAAGATCGAAGCCGCTGTTGTCTAGTATCATCACCTCGTGCACCATGGTTAGCTCCAGGTGGGTTTTGGGGTCGTCGATGGGCAGACGGCTGTTTTCAATCATGGCAATCATGGCCAGCACCAGCGCCGCCAAAACAGCCAAGGCGTAGGTGATGTAGGAGCCAAGGTGCAATGCCGAGAAAATATCGTAAAACGAGGTGTTCCCGGTGAGCAGTGCCAAGGAGCCAAGGATGATAAAAAAGGCAGGCTCGGCAAATAGGGAGTAGAGTGCCTCGCGGCTAGCCCCCATCCCCTCGAAACTGCTACCGGTATCCATGGCAGCAATTATGCTAAAGAACTTCCCGAGACCAAGCAGGTAGGCAAAGAAGATGAAGTCGCCGTTGAAGCTTATTACGCCTCGACTAGAGCCAAATGGAATTAGCAGGGCAGCCATGGCCACGGTACAAAAATATACCACGGGGGCAAGCCGGAAAACGATGCTTGTAGTTCGGCTGTAAACCGAACCCTTTTTCATTAACCTAATCACATCCTTCATGGGCTGCATAATTCCCGGCCCCTTTCTTCCGGCCGTTATGCTTTTCGTTCGGATAATTACCCCTGTAAAGAAGAGGCTGGCCAGCGCTATTAAAACAAAGCTCAGCATGTTACAAATTATTTAAAAAGTGCAGCAACATCATAATCTTTTCAATGATAATGGGAATAATAATAACTCCCGAGATAAAGAGAATGCCATAAAGGATATACCGTTGAAGCCTCCCGTTTTGCAGAAACAGGAACCATCCGGTAACAACCTTAATCAGCTTAATGAGCTTATCGATAAAGTAGCGCTCAATCTTATCGTAGGTGTGTGTTTCGTAGTGCTTTTTGGAAGGAAAAACCTCCGTAATGGCTATCTCCTTCTTGCCAATGTCGAGCATGGGCTTGGCCAGCTTCGAGTAGCTTCGTGCAAAGGAGTTGGCGGTGTACTGCAGCTTTACGCTCGATGTAGGATATGCGCAACCCCAAGTGGGACCAATCTCCACCGGCTTGTTTCTGCTCACCCATCTTCGTAATAACCAAACGGCAATAACTAAAAAAACAAATAGCAATCCGGCCCAACCAAAGGTATACAGAGCATTCGTAATATTCACGGGGATAAGTTGTGGCACGGTGCCAATAGTTTGGGTAAAGAGTGCGATGGGTTGCTCCAGCAAACGCAAGAACATTACGGGGAAAAAACCAATGAGCAGCATCAGCAACCCAACAAAATACATGGGGATCAGCTGTAATTTGCCCTGCTCATGCACCTCCTCGATATCCACATGCCGCGAGTTGCCCAAAAACACAATGCTGAAAGCCTTGGTAAAGCAGAGGAGTGCCAAACCACCAATCAAAACCAAGCTAAGAAGCGAAAATAGCACCACCACCAACGTACCTATGCTCCCACTTCCTATCCAGCCATACAGGCCGCTATATATCAAAACTCGGAAACAAACCCGTTGAACGGTGGAAGCCCACTGATGGCCAACGCTGCAATCAGGAAAAGGATTGCCGTGCGGGGCATCTTCTTTATTATTCCTCCCAGCTTTTCGATGGCCACGGTATGGGTGGCAAGATAAACGTTTCCAGCTCCGTAGAACAGTAGCGATTTAAAGAGAGAGTGGTTTAGCACGTGGAGAGAAGTCCACCACCAAAGCCCAGGATAGCCAGTACCTCGTTGTGTAGCCCCAACCCAATGGTCCCTATCCCAATCCCCATTCCAATAATGCCAATATTTTCTATACTGTGGTAGGCCAACAACCGCTTAAGGTTGTGCTGAATAATGGCTAACATCACGCCATAAACGCCCGATAGTATGGAGGCAAAAAGAATGATAAACCCAATGGTGGTATAGTCGGAGTTGATGAGCAAAAGCATGCGCAACATTCCAAAGATGCCAATTTTGATTACCACACCCGACATAATTGCCGAAATATGTGCCGGAGCAACAGGGTGTGCGTAGGGAAGCCATGTGTGAAATGGAACAAAACCCGCCTTAATCGAAAACCCGATAAAAAAGGTTAAAAACAGAGCGATGCCTGCCGTGGTTGACTGGTGCTGTGCAAAATCGGCAATAGCGCTAAAGCTATAGCTCCCGGTTTTGAAGGCCACATACATAAAGCCCAGCATCAAAAAAATTATGGAAACATGGGAATGTATGAGGTAGTTGATACCCGCCCTCAGGGTCTCCTTTTTCTCGTGTTCAAAGGTTATGAGCACAAAGGCCGAAAGCGCCATCAACTCCCAGAAAAGGAGAAAGACCATGGCATTCTGAATAGCACAAAGGGCTAACTAAGGCAAAATGTAACAATAAAAAGGCTATAGCATGTAGGGTTAATGCTATTTCGCTGGTCGGCATACCGCTTCATGTAGCCAAGACCGTAGAAAATTCCGGTGGTCATGGTGAAGTTAATAATGAGGATAAACCAGGCCGAAAGCGCATCAACCTTTATGGCAACAGGACCAAATATATAGGTACCGGTAAGCATCAACTCAAAGCTATGCCCCAACAACGCCGGAATGGCAACCATGCTGCTCACAATGGTAATGGCAACCACAACTGCAGCGGCAACCATTCCCTTACCCCGAACATTGACGAGGAGAACGGCCACAATTGCGGCAATGATTAATACCAAAAGTCCATTGATTGCTACCATACTCCTACCAGTGAAAACAACAGTGAAACAATAATAAAGACAATTCCATAAATTACGTATGCTTGAACCCTTCCGTTTTGAATAAAGAGAAACAGACCAATAAAGCGGTTAATCCCACTAACTAGCGGATCGATAATTTTAATTTCAAAAAATCATGATAATAGGTAGCGTATTTGCGCTCCTGAGGAAACACCTCTTCCTTAGTTAGCTCGCTGTAGCTCTTCTTCTCTATAATAATAAAATTGAGGAGCTTACCAAGCGATTTGGAAAACGATTTCCCTGTGTATTGTATTCGGGATGAAGGTGCCGTATATCCACAACCCCACGTAGGCTCAATAGTATATTCAACTCCTCGTCGCGAAAACCACAGGCGAATAGCGTAAACAACTCCAACCATCGCAATAAAGATTAACGACCAGAAACTTATCTGCGAAAGCACCGATGCATAGCCAGATATACTTGATGAGGCTAACTCCTCTGTAGAAAAATACTGGCCACGGAGAACAATCCCCGCCAACCCGATAAAGTATCCGGGAAAGATAGCCACCGCCATCATTGCAGCAACGGTAGCGTATTGCGGAAGGAGCATCAATTTTGATACCTCCGTGGGTTCGCTCTTTAACTCCTGACGAGGTGTGCCCAGAAATATGGTTCCAAACGTTTTGGTAAAGGTGAGAATGGAGACACCGCCAATCACGCTAAGCGCTGCAGCCGATAGTATCATGAGGGTAGAAATGGCTACATCAGTTGAATGAAAGCCCTCAAACATGCCGCTGTAGAGCAAGAACTCAGAGATGAAACCGTTGAATGGAGGCAGCCCACCAATGGCCAATGCCCCGATGAGAAAGAGGAATGCGGTGTGGGGCATCTTGCGTAGCAATCCACCCAGCTTCTCCATGTTGCGCGTGTGCGTTTGACGGTAAACCGAGCCGGCAGAGTAGAAAAGCAGCGACTTAAAGAGCGAATGGTTGAGCACGTGCAGCAGCGCACCACCAAAGCCGAGGTAGTAAAGCACAGGATTGTGCAGTCCAAGACCCATCAAGCCAAGTCCTATGCCTATTCCTACAAGACCAATATTTTCGATGGTACAGTAGGCCAACATCCGCTTAAAGTCGCGATGAACCGCCGCATTTACTATACCAAATAGTCCAGTGAGTAGCGACAGGGTAAGCACCACCTCACCCAACAGTAGAAAGTCGGAAGTTAAAAAGTTAGCAATGCGGAAAATACCGAAAATGCCCATCTTTACAATAACACCCGACATTACGCCCGATACGTGCGATGGAGCAGCAGGGTGAGCATAGGGAAGCCACGTGTGCAGCCCAATAAAGCCAGCCTTAATTCCAAACCCAATAAAGAATAGCAGAAAGAGCCAGATGTTAACATTCGTCTTGAAAAATTCTCCTATTCCGACAAAATCAAAGGTTCCTGTTTTAAAGTAAACCCATATAAAAGCAACGGTAAGCAGCACCACGCTTAGATGCATTTGCACCATATAGTTTATGCCCGCCTTAATCACCTTGGTGTTGGTGTATTCAAACATAATTAAGAAAAGGGAGGAGAGACCCATAATTTCCCACGACACCAAAAATGCGATACTGTGCTGCACCGAGCACACCCAAATCATGGAGGCGTGAAACAGCACAAACATTGCATAGTGTAGGGCAAGAATGGTTCTTGTTGGATTGTAGGCCTTCAGATAACCAATACCGTATATTAAACCGGTAACAGAGGTAAAGTTTACCACCAAAATAAACCAAGCCGAAAGGGCGTCGATGCGAATGGGAATGTTGCCTAAAAATTGTCCTCCATACAAGGTAAATTCCACCCCATGCGAAAGACCCTCAATAGCAATAGCGGTAGTTAGTGCGACACCAATAGCCAAACCAACAAGCGCAAACCACGGTTTCAATCTGGGCAAAACAAACAGTAAAGCCACTACCGTTAGTAAGACCGTAATAATATGTATTTCAAAGAAAAATGATGATAACCACTCCGCGCCAAAGCCCATGCCTGTAATGATTTTCCGTGGAAATTTTACTTTCGTATGAAAGTGCAAAGAAACAACAAATATAAAAATGAAAGTTTGAGTATGCTCAATTATTTTATTGATTTAGACCAATACAATTAATATCGTTTTGCTCTACTTTTACCGAAAAAATAAAATGACGACATCCAGTCAATTCCCCATTGAAAAATTCACCACCAAAAGTGTTTCCATACTGCACGATTTGCCTCCCCACGTAAGAAAGAGCATTGAGACCAAAATGGTTTATAAACAGTTTAGTAAAGGGCAGGCCATATTTCTAGAAGGCTCCTACCCGTCGGGTATCTTTTTCCTAAAAGAGGGTTTGGTAAAAAAGTACAAAACCGACTACACCGGAAGGGAGCACATTCACCAAATTTGCACCGATGGCGATCTGCTTGGCTACTCGGCCGTGCTGGCACAGGAAACCTACCCCGATTCGGCCTCTACCCTTGAACCCAGCAACATTGGCTTTATTCCGAAGGAGAGCTTTGTGGAGATTTTAGGCCAGTCGGAATCGCTCATGTTCAACCTACTCTCAAACCTAAGCCATGAGTTTGGCGTGCTGGTAAATAGCGTCAACGTTTTTGCCCACATGTCGGTTCGTGAAAGGCTGGCCCTTACGCTCCTTATTCTCACCGAGAAATTCCCAACAAATCCCGATACACAGCTAACGGAGATTAAGCTCTCCCGCATCGACCTTGCCAACATGGTAGGCACAACCGTAGAAACCCTCGTTCGCCTGCTGCAGGAGTTTCGCAAGGAGGGAATCGTGGAGATAAAAGGACGGATTATTGTCCTTCATAAAATTAAGGAGTTAGTACAAACGTCTAACTTCTATTAAGTTCTGTTACATACAGCTTGTTGCTCGTGCCTGTGTCTCATACATTCTAAAAGACTTTGCAAATTGATGGCTACAATAATTGAAAGTAAACGGCTAAAAAATAGAGGCGCAATTAATTGCGCCTCTATAAGTTATGTTGAACTATTTTTCTGTTTACAAAGCAACGAATGTGCAGAACGGTTATGACCGTCTCCTCTTCTTTCCCTCACTTTTACCGCCTGATTTGCTTCCAGATTTTCCTCCCGATTTTGGCCTTGATCCGCTTCCTCCACTCCTGGGTTTACCTGCAGTAGGACGAGCTCGTCCAACATTGCGCTCACCCTCGGGCTTAACCACCCGCTCATCGCCCTCCTCGTGGAAAATACCATAGTCGAGCTGACGCTTGGCCATGTTGGCCTGAAGCACCGTAATCTTAATTGGGTCGCCAAGGCGGTAAGCCTTGCCAGTAGTTTTACCCAAAATACTGTAGCTCTCCTCGTCGAAGTAGTAGTAATCGTCGTCAAGTTCACGCATGCTCACAAGCCCTTCGCACTTATTCTCCACTATTTCGGTAAAAATACCAAAGTCGGCAACGCCAGTAATTACGGCATCGAATGCCTTGCCCACCTTGTCGGTCATAAACTCTACCTGCTTATACTTTATGGAAGCTCGCTCGGCATCAGCTGCCTTTTGCTCCATTTCGGACGAATGCGCACATAGTGTTTCGTACTCCTCCTTGTTTTTGCTTTTACCGTCGGCTAGGTAATGAGCCAACAGCCGGTGCACCATCATGTCGGGGTAACGACGAATGGGTGATGTGAAGTGAGTATAGAATGGAAATGCCAATCCATAATGGCCAACATTATCGGTAGAATAGCGTGCTTTTGCCATGGAACGTATGGCAAGCGTCGAAATAAGGTTTGCCTCCGGTTTATCCTTTATCTCCTCAAGCAGATGATTGATGGATGACGATACATCCGATGGCTTCAGCGAGGGAGAAAGTGCATATCCAAAACGAGTGATAAACTTCCTGAAATCGTTAAACTTCTCCGGATTTGGCTGATCGTGAATACGGTAAACAAAGGTAGGTGCACTCTTCTTCTTGCCCACCTTTCCAACAAACTCGGCAACCTTCTTATTGGCCAACAACATAAATTCCTCTATGAGCTGATTACTCTCCTTGTGTACCTTATAGAATACACGTAATGGCTTGCCGTGCTCATCGAGTTCAAACTTCACCTCGTCGCGCTCAAAAGCAATGGCGCCATCCTTAAATCGACGCTTACGAAGTATGCGGGCTAATCGGTTCAACTCAATAATCTCCTCCTTCATATCGCCGGCATTGGTCTCAATTACCTGCTGTGCCTCCTCGTAGGAGAATCGCCGTTGCGATTTAATAATTGTTCTGCCAAACCACTCGGAAACAACAATGGCATCGCCATCGAGTTCAAAAACCGCCGAAAAGCAGAGCTTCTCCTCATCGGGACGGAGCGAACAAATTTGGTTAGAAAGCCTTTCGGGAAGCATGGGCACAGTTCGATCGACAAGATAAACAGAGGGTAGCACGTTCAACGGCCTCATTGTCTATTACCGAAGTGGGAATAACATAATGGGTAACATCGGCAATGTGCACACCAACCTCCACATTACCGTTGGGCAACTTTTTAAATGAAAGGGCATCGTCAAAGTCCTTTGCATCGGCCGGATCTATGGTAAAGGTGGGTGTCTGCCTAAAATCTCGACGCTCCTTATATTCCGATGCTGGTATTTTATCTATAATACGTTCGGCAACCTTATTTACCTCCTCAGGGAAGTGATAGGGTAGATCATACTCGGCCAAGATGGAGTGCATCTCCACCTCGTTATTTCCCGGAGCACCCAACACATCAACTATCTCACCAATGGGATTCTTGGCATACATGGGCCACTCCACAATCCGCGCAATAGCCTTCTCCCCATTCTTCACATCTTTAAGCGAACCGGCTGGAATAAAAATATCGTAGGGCATATCCTTGCTCCCGGTAGTTAGGAAACCAAAATTTTTGGTGATCTGAATAATACCCACAAAATTTTTGCGCGCACGCTCCATAATCTCCACAACCTCCCCTTCGGGTTTATTGCCCCTCTGCTTCTTGAAAATATGTACCCGAACCTTATCGTTGTGTAGTGCGTGGTTTAAATTTTGAAACGATACAAAAATATCGCCACTCTTATCTTCGGGAATAATAAAGGCAGCACCGCTGGCAATCATATCCACCTTACCTAACACCGTATCGCTACCCCCCTTGAATCGGAACATTCCCGGCTCCTCCTGCTCCACAATGCCATCGGAAGCCAGTTCGTAGCAAATCTCCACTACAATACGACGAGTACCATCATCCTTAAGTCCTAATATCTTCGCTAAACTCTTGTAACCGTATGATCTTCCTTGGTTGCTTGAAAATATTTCTAGTATGGTTTGGGTCAATTGTTTTTTGTTAAGGTCAGGCTGCTTCTCCCTCTGTTCTTTCTTTTTTGTCATAATTTTGAATTTTTTATGTTGAATTTTAAGCCTTACTTTGTTTTATAATGGCTAAAAAGACAAATTTCTAATGAGAAAAACCAAGTTTGGTTTCCAAAGTAAAGGTATCTATTTTTGTGCTAACCATTGTTAAAAATAGTGAAAATAGGCATTCTGGGAACCCGCGGGATACCAAACCGCTATGGCGGTTTTGAAGAGCTAGCCGAAAATCTTTCGGGTTTACTCGCTCTTAAAGGGCATGAGGTATGGGTTTATGCTCCCAATAATTCTTTTTCGGCAAATAAACAGCCAAACGGCGCAATTGTTGTAAACATCAACATACCTGCTTGGCTTCCCGGTAACCTACAAACTCTTATCTATGACCTACGTTGCCTGCGCCACGCCAATCGACAGCAACTCAGCATAGTGCTGGAGTGCGGTTACAGCTTTAGCCCTTTCCTTTACTTTTTTCCAAAAAAGTTTAGAAAAAGAATAATTACCAACATGGACGGCATGGAATGGCAGAGAGCAAAGTGGGGATGGCTAGCACGTAAATATCTCCAACTTTCTGAATCCATTGCTGTTAAACAGTCGGCAGAAATTATTGCCGACCACCCTGTTGTTCAGCAATACTACCAAAATCGCTATGGTGTAAGAGCCAACCTTATTTCATACGGTGCCAACTTTGATCATCCCAATGCAGCACAACCCCTTACCCGACAAGTGCTCACGGTTACCTGCTGGTGGTTTCCCGTCCCGAACCCGACAACAGCCTCAACGAAATACTCCACGCTTTTAAGCTCTCCACAAGCCCTCTCAAGCTGCTGGTTGTAGGTCAATTTACTAACGGTTATGGACAAAAAATAGTGAAGCAATATGCATCCGACAAAATACTCTTTCTGGGAGGTATTTACGATAAGCCAATACTCATCTCCATGCTCGAAGGATCGCTGCTTTACATTCATGGACATAAGGTGGGTGGCACTAACCCCATACTATTAGAAGCAATGGCCAATGGTTGCCACATCGTGGCGCACAAAAATGTTTTTAACCAAAGCGTTCTCGAAAACCGAGCGGCCTACTTCTCCTCAGAATCTGATTTAATTCACATATTCAACCATACATACGAGTATGCTCGCACACTTGCGGAAAAGGGACCCGAAAATATTTTAGTTATTGGAACCAAATACCAATGGAGCGATGTAGCTGATAAATATGAAGAGTTGTTCAAAATTAGTGGAGAAAAACGAAAAAAGTTAATTGCAATCGAAGTTCAAATCGTTGAAAAATTAAAATTAAACCATTGTGAAGAAGACCAATGCCGCCCGCATTCTCGATAAGTTGGGCATCTCCTACGAAATGATAGAGTACAATGTGGATGAAAATGATTTAAGCGCAACCCACGTAGCGGAAACCCTTGGCGAAAATCCACAAGTAGTTTTCAAAACACTTGTGGCCAAAGGAGAAAAAAACGGTATTGGTGTATTTATTATTCCAGCCACCTACGAACTCAACCTAAAGGCGGCTGCTCAAGCCATGAGCGACAAAAAGGTTACCATGATTCAGGTAAAAGAATTGCTCCCTCTTACCGGATACATCAGAGGTGGTTGCTCCCCTATTGGCATGAAAAAAAACTTTCCCACCTACCTCCACGAAAGTGCCAACCTATTTTCAAAAATTTATATAAGTGCGGGTATAAGAGGTATGCAGCTCATGCTCAGTCCAAATGATTTGATCCGGGCAACGAATGCAATGGTTTGCAGCATTGCGGAATAAAAAAAGAGGCACAGCACCAGCTACCCCTCTTTATTATAGTTTGTTTAGTTGAAAGTTAAAGACCAAAAACCTTCTTTACCTTCTCCACGTAGTCAAGTTTTTCCCATGTAAAAATTCCACGTCACGGTATTCATCCTTGCCATTTACCACAAATCGAACCGACTTTACCTTGTAGTCACGTCCAAAGTGACCATAGGCTGCGGTCTCCTCATAGATAGGGTTCTTCAGTTTAAGCCTTTCCACCAGCATGCCTGGCCTAAGGTCGAATAGCATGGCAACCTTTTCCGAAATTTCGCCATCGGTAAGTTTTACATGTGCCGTTGCGTAGGTATTTACGAAGATGCTAACTGGCTGAGCAACGCCAATGGCGTAGGCAACCTGCACCAGTATTTCGTCGGCAACACCAGCTGCAACCAAATTCTTGGCAATATGACGGGCTGCATAGGCTGCAGAGCGGTCAACCTTTGAGGGATCTTTGCCCGAGAAAGCACCGCCTCCATGTGCACCCTTTCCGCCATAGGTATCCACAATTATTTTACGGCCGGTTAATCCGGTATCGCCATGTGGACCACCAATTACAAACTTGCCGGTTGGGTTAACATGGAGTATATAATTTCCATCAAAAAGGCCTGAATAGATGAACTGAATAGTGCCTTAACCCGAGGAATAAGAATACTCTTACGTCCTCCTTAATTTTGGCCTGCATCTTCTCATCGGTATCAAACTCGTCGTGCTGAGTTGAGATAACAATGGTGTGAACACGCTTAATTTTATTATCGTCACCATACTCAACCGTCACCTGACTTTTGGAGTCGGGACGCAGGTAGGTCATCACTTTGCCTTCGCGGCGGATGGCAGCCAGCTCCATGAGTAGCACGTGCGACAGCACCACCGAAAGTGGCATATAGTCCTCGGTCTCCTTGCAGGCATAGCCAAACATCATTCCCTGATCGCCAGCACCCTGCTCCTCAAGCGAAGCTCTTACCACCCCACGGTTAATATCGGCCGATTGCTCGTGTATGGTGGAAATAACACCGCAAGAGTTCCCATCAAACATATATGCAGCCTTGGTATAACCAATTCGGTTAACCACCTCACGGGCTATTCCTTGAACATCAACATAGGCCTCGGCCTTAACTTCACCAGAAATCACCACTAGCCCAGTAGTGGTGAGTGTTTCACATGCAACTTTTGATTCTGCATCCCTGCGAAGAAACTCATCAAGGATGGCGTCTGAAATCTGGTCCGCAATTTTATCCGGATGTCCTTCCGAAACGGACTCAGAGGTAAATAAATATCCCATTGAGAAAAGATTAATTTGGGTTAACAAAAAAGCGCGGAAGGACCTCGATTGGAATACAATGGCTGGAAAACAAGCGTTTTAGCGTTTTTTACCGTGGTTGCAAGCAGTCAAATCCATCCACAAACATTGGTGCAAAGATAATAACTTTTGGAAAAACAAGTAACTTTTTTACCTCCGCTTCAATAGATCAGAAACGAAACACCTTCCCGTGTGCTCCACCATCTCCGTAAGAGGACGAAACTCCATATTGAGCCAAGCATTAGCCTTTTTTGAAGAGTAGCGAGTAAATCTGTTGGCCGTTTTAGCCAGTTCCTTGGTTACGATTGGCTCGGAACCAAATAGTAAGCTACGCAAATATTCCAAACGCCAACCAATACCGAGTAGCAGTCGATTAGCTTCAATAAAGGGAGACCGCTTCCCTATTGTGTTGGCAATCATACCTAAAAAATCACGATAAAGGGCATTTCCCCCCAACAGCACGAAACTTTCACCCGAGATATTTCGATCAGTAATGCTAATCATGGCTGCAACAACATCGCGCACATCAACAAACCCCGTTCCACCATTGGTGTAAAATGGCAAGCCATTGCTAACGGCCTTAAAAAACGAGGGACTACCAAATCGCCAATCGCCTGGACCAATTATCACGGCAGGATTAACCATCGCCGCATTCAGCCCTTGCTCAATACCACGCCACACCTCCATCTCGGAGTAAAATTTACTGATGGAGTAACCACTCTCCCCTTTGGTCGACTTCCAATGACAATGCTCATCAACCTCATCACCATTGGTTGGGGTACTCAAGGAGGCAATGGAACTAACATGAATAATTCGCTTACCATGTTTCAATGCGGCATCTACCACATTGGCCGTTATTTCGGTATTAAACTGTATTACCTCGTTTTTTCGAAGCGGATTAAATGAAACCGTAGCAGCACAATGGTAGGCTATATCACATTGTGCCACCAACTCTTCCACGAAAGTATAGCAAACAAGATTTCCCTCAACCCAGGTTACTCGCTCAACGAGCTCATCAACACCTTCGTTACGATAGAAACGGAAAACATGCTTAACCTTCTCAACGCTTTCCTTGCTTCGAACAATGGCGGTAACCTCATCGCCTCGCTCCAACAGCGAGAGAATAAGATGGCTGCCAAGCATGCCTGTTCCTCCGGTTACCAATGCACGTTGCAAAACTACGTCCTTCCCTTAAAATGGCTTAAAACCCATTGCCTCACGAACATCCCGAAGAGTTTTTTGTGCACTCACCCGAGCCTTTTCTGCACCCTCGTTTACCACCCTTTTTAGGTAATCATCGTTTGCCGAAATCTCTTTGATTCGTTCTCCAATGGGTGAAACTACCTTAATTATATCCTCTGCCAATTGCTTCTTAAGATCACCATAACGAATGGAGCCATCGGCATACTTCGCCTTAAAATAGCTCAGAGTATCGGGGGTAGAAACCACCTCCATTATAGTGAAGATATTGTTGATTGGTTCGCTAATTGGAGCGTTTGGCTGAGTTGGTCCACTATCGGTTACCGCCTTCATCACCTTTTTACGAATGGTATCCGCATCATCACAAAGGAAGATGCCATTACCTTCGCTCTTTCCCATTTTACCCGAACCATCCAGTCCCGGAATTTTCACCAGCTCCCTGCCAAAGTTGTAGGGAACCGGTTCGGGGAAATAGTTAACATTATAGATGGTATTGAAGCGTCGAGCATATTTGCGTGTCATCTCAAGATGCTGCTCCTGATCTTTGCCAACCGGCACTGTAGATGCCCGATGGATCAGAATATCTGCCGCCATAAGAACAGGATAGGTGAGTAATCCAGCGTTCACATTCTCTGGGTTTTTGCGAACCTTATCCTTAAACGATGCAGTTCTCTCCAACTCTCCAATGTATGCATTCATGTTCATAAGAAGGTAAAGTTCCGGAATTTCATGAATGTCGCTCTGTCGATAAATAGTGGCCACCTCGGGATCGAGTCCGGCTGCCAAATACTCTGACAACACCTGTTTTACATTACCATGTAAATTATCGGGATGAGGGTGGGTTGTGAGCATATGAAAATCGGCAATAAAAAAGAAGCAGTGGTTATGGTGCTGCATCTCAATAAAATTCTTTAATGCTCCAAAGTAGTTACCTAAGTGCAAGTTACCTGTCGATCGAATGCCACTAACAACAATTTCCATTGTATATAATTTTCTATCGTTACTATTCCTACAAATAAATCAATAGGTGACAAAAGTAACAAAAGAGAATGAAAAGAGATAAGATGATAGTATTTTAGGTAGGTAGGCGTGTTCGTTCCTGATTTAGCTCCTCTGAACTCCTTTCGGTCGATTGGCGACGTCGAACTCTCCAGCAACTGCCAGATTGGTTCTAGTTTTTAGATTCTGATTCCTTGTTCCACAGAGTTTCCACGGAGTAAAAAAGATCCTTTTCATTTGGCACATTTTCTCCCGACTTCTGACTTTTTTCCCTTCACCGGCATATCGCCCGTGGTAATTCGCTCTCAATATATTACCTTTGTCTGCTAAAACAAAAATGAGATGACTTCGACACGACAAGAAAAAGTAGCCCGCCAATTGCAGCGCGACCTGGGAGAAATTATTCAGAAGGAAGGACAGGCGCTATTTTTTGGAAAAATGGTTACCGTTACCAGCGTAAGGGTTAGCCCCGACCTCAGCTTTGCCAAAACCTTCCTTAGCATATTTCCAAGCAACGACAAAGATACAACCTTAGAGCTGATTAGAACTCACACCAAGCAAATTCGACACGAATTGGGCAAGCGAGTAAAAAACCAGCTTCGCATAGTACCTGAGCTGGCCTTTTTTATCGACGACTCCCTTGACTATATCCAGAATATTGAAAATTTGCTAAAAGAGTAATTGGGAAACAGTGAACCAAACTTTCGAGTTCGACGAAGGTATTAGCGAACTATGAGTAGTGAATTCATTTAATTTTTAACTTCTAACTTTTTCTCTCCCCATAATGAAGCACCTAATTAGCTTTATAACCCGGTTTATTCCACGCCACATCCTTCAATTGGTAGCGCACAAGATGCTGCAGGTTGTTGGATTATTTATGCGTGGCAATAAGTTTGAAGATCCCATTGATGGAAAAACCTACCGTCGATTACTTCCCTACGGCAGGGTAAGTAGCAGAGCAAATGCCTTGGCACCGGGTTCGCTATCGCTGGAACGACACCGGCTACTGTGGCTATACCTAAAAACCAAAACAAACCTCTTCACCGAAGAGGTGAAGCTTCTCCATGTTGCTCCTGAATATTGCTTTATCAAACGGTTTAAGAACCAAAAAAATATTGACTACATCACCGGTGATCTCATTTCGCCTTGGGCTGACGTGAAGATGGACATTCGAAAAATTCCGTTTAACGACAGCACCTTCGATGCCATCATTTGCAACCATGTGCTGGAGCATGTGGACAAGGCAGACGTAGCCATGCACGAATTCTTTCGAGTTATGAAGCCTGGAGGGTGGGGAATTTTTCAAGTTCCAGTGGACTACACTCGTGAAACCACACTAGAAGATCCGGCCTTTAATACCCCAGCACTTCGCGAAAAACACTACTGGCAGCGTGACCATGTTCGCCTCTACGGACGCGACTATGCCACTAAATTAGAGGCAGCCGGATTTAAAGTTACTCTGGACAAATTTGTTTCTGAGCTCAACCCTTCGTTAGCTAATCGATATGCCCTTCCTATGGATGAAATAGTTTATTTTTGTCAAAAGCCTTAAAACAAAATGAATTTTCCTCTCTTCGTTGCCCGCAGGTATCTGTTTGCTAAGAAATCGCACAACGCCATTAACATTGTTACCGGAATCTCAGCCATGGGGGTTGGGGTTGGCGCGCTGGCCTTGGTTGTGGTAATGTCGGTTTCCAATGGCTTCAACGAGGTGGTAAAGTCGCTTTTCAACTCCTTCGATCCCGATCTAAAAGTGGTGCTTGTGGAGGGAAAGACCTTTGCTGGAAACGCTCCTGAAATCCAAAAAATTGCCACGGTAGATGGTGTAGCCACCATGGCAGAGGTATTGGAGGAAAATGCCCTGTTTAAGTATGCCGACCGCCAGCAAGTAGGAATAATGAAAGGGGTAAGCCTCAACTATAGCGGAATTTCTGGCATCGACACGATGATGATTGATGGAGTCTTTAAGTTCAAACATGGCGACATTAATTTGGCCGTAGTGGGGCAAGGGGTAGCCTATAAGTTGGGCTTGAATATAAATTTTGCCGACCCCATTTTTGTATACCTACCAAAGCGAGCTGGAGAGTATAGCCTCAATCCCGACAAAGAATTTAATAAAGATTACCTATACCCTTCCGGAATATTTTCCATCCCTCCCGACTTCGACGCTAAGTATATTCTTGTACCTATAAGCTTTGCTCGCAAAATTTTAGAATATACCAACGAGGTTACATCAATTGAAATTAAATTGAAACCAGATTCCGATTTGGAATCGGTTCAGCTTCGTGTGGAAAAGTTGCTTGGAAGTCGTTATAAGGTTCTCAACCGTTTTCAGCAAAACGAGGTGCTATATCGCATTATGACATCGGAAAAGGTAGTTGCCTTTCTTATTCTTGCGTTCATTCTGCTGGTGGCATCGTTCAACGTAATTATGTCGCTCTCACTGCTCGTGGTCGAAAAAAAGCACGATGCTGCCGTGTTGGCAGGATTGGGCGCCAACCCTAAAACCATTGAACGAATTTTCTTGCTAGAGGGTTGGTTTATCTCCATGTTGGGAGCCCTTGGAGGTATTGTTGGCGGCTTAGGAATTTGCATTGCTCAACAACAGTTTAAATTGTTAAAACTTTCGGGTAATGGCTCATTTGTAATAGACGCCTATCCTGTTAAAATTGAATGGTTCGACATTCTTGCCATATTTATTACCGTTGTAATTATTGGTTTTTTGGCAGCAAAAATTCCCCTTTGGTTTAGCCGTAAGCGATTATTCTCCAATGAAAATATCCAAGCGGAACTACACTAAAAATCAAATTTGTAATTAAATAACGATTAATCGAAGGGTATAATCTATTTTTCGGTTAGAACTAAAGGTGATATATTAACGTAAAAGCACGAAATGTCTTGCAAAAGAAAACAATTTTAAGGCTTTTCTAAATTTTATATGTTTCTTTTTGATAAATGGCAAATTGATTGAAATCCTTATGTTTACAGTGGTTTTTGAATGTAATTTTCATTTTACTACTCATGAACGAAGGGGCTCACTACGATTTTTTTTATGCAACTGTTTACCAAAACAAGGTTTTTTATTAACATTGTAACGTAAAGTTATTAACAACAGAAAACAAAGCACCTCCATATGAAAAGAATATCTACTCTTCTTCGGCTCTCTTTTTTACTTTGTTTTTTATTTTTTTCGGCAGCAATCCTTTCGGCTCAAACGCTTTACTGGGTCAACGGCAGCGGTAGTTGGAACGATGGCTCCCACTGGTCGCTTACCAGCGGTGGTTCCGGCGGTGCAGGGGTTCCAACCCTCAGCAACGATGTTGTTTTCAACAAAAAATCATTCACTGAGAAAGGCGCAGTGGTATCCATTACCGCCCAAGCCTACTGTAATAACCTTACCTGGAAGGGGACAGAGAAATTTGCACCATCGTTGCAAGGGGAGAAATCATCTTCTTTGCTTATTTCTGGTCAATTTGTGATCAAGGATCAAATTACAAATTCATTTCAGGGAAAACTAGTCTTCCTTGGTTCCGATAAACAGCAAATTAAAACTGCCGTTCATTTTCCTTCCATAATAATCTCTGCAAATGCTGAAAAAAACATCTTGGCAGAGCCCAACCTTCTTTCTTCCAACGTTGAAGTACTTCCGGCTACATCTGTAATAGGCAATAGTTTACCTCAACGAGCAAGTGGCCCATTAAGAAGTGGCGTTTCCTCAATAACCCCAACAGGAACCGACGTTAGTTGCTTTGGATTGAGCGATGGAACGTTAACTATAACGGTTACTGGAGGTGCTCCAAACTACACCTATCAGATTTTTGACTTGGGTGATATAACATATAATTTCACTCAAATACATACAGATCTTACTCCTGCCGTTTTTACGAACTTAAGAGCAGCCACATACATCATCAGTGTAAAAGACGGGAGTGCCACAGTACAAACTGGCAGCTACACAATCAACCAACCAAACCTACTAACTTTAACTGCCACAGCAACCAATATCACCTGCAACGGAGCCAACGACGGTAAGGTTACTGCTACCGCCAGCGGTGGAACTGCCAACTATACCTACACCCTCAAAAAGGGAGGTGTTGCAGTTGGTTTGCCCCAGACGGTCAGTGGATCATACACCTTCACTGGGCTGGTAGCAGGCAACGACTATTCCGTTGAGGTAAACGACAGCCACAGCTGTGGACCGGTAACTCAAGGTTCGCTCACCATCATCGACCCGGTTGCGCTAGGTGGCTCCATTACTGCCCATACTGATATTCTTTGCTTTGGCGCTCTCACTGGTTCCATAACAGCCACAGCAACTAATGGCACCTCCCCGTACCAGTATAGCATTGATGGTGGTTCCTACCAAGCCTCCGGCACTTTTAATGGACTTGCAGCAGGAAGTCATACTGTAACGGTGCAGGATATTAATGGATGTACTTACCCCATTACCTCTTACATTTTAACTCAGCCAGCAAGTGGTGTTACAGGGTCAGCATCCAAAACAGATGTTTCATGTAAAGGAGATGCTACAGGTTCGGCAATCATAACTGCCTCAGGAGGAACTGCCAATTATACCTACACCATTGATGATGCAACTATAACACCAACCACTGTTGGACCTATTGCCGGTTCAGCAACATTCAATCTACTAAAAGCAAAGTCATACGTTGTAACGATTACGGATGCAAATTCATGTAGCACAACTGTTCCTGTTACAATTACCGAACCAGCAACGGTGGTAACCATTACTACCCAAACAAAAACCGATATTACCTGCAACGGAAGCAACAACGGAATTGTTAACGTTAAGGCAAATGGAGGAACAGGCACACTTACATATAACCTTTTCCAAACACCAGCAGTTCTAAAAGGAAGTAATACCACGGGCGATTTCAACTCTCTTACCCCTGGAACCTACTACGTAGACGTGGTTGATACGAAAGGTTGTACAAAAACCAGTATTAACTTAGTTATTGCTGAACCCACAATTGTTGTCGCCACAGAAACACTTGCTGCGCACCAAAACGTAAATTGTTTTGGCGCAAGTACTGGCTCTTTTACCATCGTTGGAAGCGGCGGGACAGGACCTTACACCTATAGTTTTCAAGGTGGTGCCTTTGAAACGACAAACACGTATACTTCATTGGCGGCAAACTCCTACACCGTTATCGTTAAGGACAATAATGGATGTTTATCAAACTCGATAAATGTTGTCATTACTCAACCCACAACGGCCCTTTCCGGTTCTATCGCCGCTGCATCAACGATAAATGTAAAATGCAAAGGAGATGCATCTGGGTCATTTAAAGTTAATGCTACCGGGGGCACACCTTCATACACATATACAGCCACTCGTACCACACCGGTTGGTACTGTAAACGGTGATGGATCTGGAAACTTTACGCTTTTAATCGCAGGCACCTATTCAGTAACCATTACTGATGCTAATGGTTGTTCCTATACGATAGCAAGCCCAGTTGTCATTACCGAACCGGCAACGGCTCTCGCGCTCGATCCCGCTACAACAACTCCTGTTAACTGTAATTCCGGTAGTGATGGAACCATTACGATACTGGCTACTGGTGGAACACAAAATTACAATTACGATCTTAAAAAAGGTGGGATCACCATTGATTCAAAGCCCAATCAACCAGCTAGTGTAACCTTCACAAATCTGATCACAGGAAATGATTACACCATAACTGTAACCGACGCTAACGGTTGTACTTACACAACACCTAGTTCAATTGTTGTCACCCAACCAACATCAGCACTAACAGGTAGCGTTACCTCCCAAACCAACCTTACATGTAACGGTGGAAGCGATGGCGCAGTTACTGTTGCGGCGGCTGGTGGAACTGCACCCTACACCTATAATGTTGATGGTGGCGCCTACGGATCAACAGCCATCTTTACCAACCTTACCACAGGTAATCACACAGTAGGCATTCAGGATGCCAATGGCTGTACCACTTCAGTTCCCGTTACCCTTACGGCACCCCCTGCCATAAATATCACCTCCGAAACCGTTGTAAACGTTACCGGTTGCTATGGCAATACCAATGGTAGCATTACCATCGTTGCTAGTGGTGGAACTGGAGCACTCTCCTACTCCATCGATGGTGGAACAACCTATAAGGCCACAGGCACCTTTACCACCCTTGCAGGTGGAACTTACCAGGTAATGGTAAAAGATGCCAGCGGATGTTTAAAAACAGGAAGTTTACTTACCGTAACTCAACCCATACAGGTAACATTTACCTTTACCACAGTAGATCTTACCTGTTATGGCAGCTCGAATGGAGAAATTCACTTCACTGCCACAGGCGGAACACCACCATACCAATACTCCATTTTAGGAGGAACTTCCTCTTCGTGGAAGCTAAGCCCCGATTTCACCGGTCTTGCATCTGGTACCTATTCTCTTAAGGTAAAAGATGCCAATGGATGCACAACCGTAGCTTCTATTGCCAAAATAATTCAACCAGCAGCCATTGCTACCGACGGAGGAACATGGCAAGACGTTACCACCTGTAATGGCGATAATACAGGATCGATCACTGTTAAAGTTACCGGAGGTATAGCACCGTTTAGTTTCTCCATCAACGGAGGAACAACTTGGCAAACAACTGGTGAATTTCTCAACCTATTTGCAGGAACATACTCCGTAATAGTTAAAGATGGGAACGGATGCACCACAACCGTTGGACCTAACACTATCAACGAGCCCGCAAAAATTACTATATCTGCCGAAATTGTTGACGATGTAACCATTTGCTGGTATAATACCGATGGATCAATTGTGGTATTGGCTACTGGCGGCACAGGTGATCTACAGTTCTCTATCGACGGAGGAACAACTTGGCAAGCCGACGGTTTCTTCAATAACCTAAGCGTTGGCACCTATCAAGTATCAGTAAAGGATGATAAGGGTTGTATTAAAAACGGCAGCCTTCTCACCGTTGCCGGTCCACCCCAAATAGTTATAGATCCAACCACCACTACCACCAACGTCACATGTAATGCTGGCAACGATGGACAAATTAATGTAGTTGCTACTGGAGGCACCGGAGCACTGTCCTACTCGATCAATGGAGGTCCGGGCCAAGCAACGGGGTTATTCACCGGACTAACCGCTGGAAGTTATACCGTTACCGTTACTGATTTTAATCTCTGTACGTTGGATTACTCCGTTACTCTAACGCAACCAACTGCCATAACCTATACCTCACAGAACTTTACCAACATAACTTGTAATAGTGCTAGCGATGGAACAATTACAATAGTGGTTAGTGGAGGCATTGCGCCATACAGCTATTCCATCGATGGTGGAGCAACTTATCCTAACACCACAGGACAATTTACAGGTTTAGCAGGCGGCAATTACAATGTGGTGGTTAAAGATGCTAACGGATGTACAGTTAATGGTAACACTATTAACCTTATAGATCCTGCCGCAATAAGTATCGATGCAAGTTCGGCCTCCAACTCAGGCTGCTTTGGCTCCAACACGGGAACCATTTCCATCCTCGCTTCAGGAGGTACAGGAGCACTTACCTACAACCTTAAAAATAGTGGAGGTACACTCGTTTCATCAAATACTCTTGGAACATTTACCGGATTAGCACCCGACACCTATACCGTTGAGGTTGTTGATAGCAAAGGATGTGGACCTGTAATTGCCGGACCATTCACCCTTTCTGAAGCAACAGCCATTACAGCAACAACAACAAAAACAGACATCACCTGCAACGGCGATGATAATGGAACAATTACTATTACCGCTTCGGGGGGAACACCTCCATATCAGTATAGTTTTGACAATGGAACAACTTTTGGAGCCAGCAATACAGCTATAAATCTCGTAGGTGGTGACTACTACCTATTTATTAAGGATGCTAGCGGCTGTTTATTGGCCGATACGGTTAATATTTATGAACCTGACTTACTCACCATTACACTTAATCCTACCGATCCCAGCTGTAGTGGAATGACCATTTGGGATGGAAAGATAGTTGCTCTTTCAACGGGAGGCACCTATTCTGCCCTTTCACCAAAACTTTTTAAACTTGACGCTGGCTCATGGACAACCACACCAACATTTCTACATGTTTCGCCTGGTTTACATACCGTTACAGTAGAAGATGCTAAAAACTGTACTGCCACTGCCACTGTAACACTAGTTGCTCCGGCACCTGTTACCCTAGGCACGGTAACGTCTGTAGATCCTACCTGTACCACACTTGGTTCCATAACCGTAACCGCTTCAGGTGGATCAGGCGATTATAACTTTGTGCTTAGTCCTGGCGGTGCTACCAACAGTACTGGCATATTTAATGGACTAGGTGGTGGAACCTATACCGTTTCCATTACCGATAGCCATGGTTGCGGTCCCGTAACATCTGGTAATATTATTCTTTTGTCACCAACAACCCTCACCATTGATGCTGTAAACATTACAAACGTAACCGGCTGCTATGGCGATATTAACGGTGCATTAGAAATCATGACTAGCGGTGGTACCGGAACCATTGTTTACTCCATCGACGGTGGAGCGACATGGGGTAACACCAACATTTTCACTGGTTTGGCTGGTGGAACCTATAGCATACAAGTGGATGATGCCAACAACTGTATTACCGGAACCCTTGCTCAGGTTCAACAACCAAATCAAATAGTAATTACAGTAGACCAGTTAATTCAACCAACTCCTTCTGGAAGTGATGGTGAAATTGACGTTTCAGCAACAGGAGGAACCGGTACCCTTACCTATGTATTAACCCCCGGAGGTACATCCAATACCACTGGAATATTTACAGGACTGGTAGCCGGTAACTATACTGTTACCGTTACCGACGACAATGGATGTAACACTGCGCTTACCGACCTACTTCTCAGTGATTTTAGTGCCGACATATCCTCCACCGATCTTAATTGTAACGGAATAAGTGATGGGACCATTACGCTAACCATTTATGGGACCAGCAACTTTACCGTCAGCTGGACTAAGGATGGCGTAGATTACAATACAGAAATGAACCTCAAATACGACGGGAACGGATATAAGAATTTGGATCCAGGAACCTACGTTGCAACAGTAACGGATATTACAACAGGTAGAATTATTGTACTGCCATCCGTTGCCATAAATGATGCTCCGGCAATAGTTATCGCCAGCATTGATACACCTACCTACGATATTTGTGCAGGCAAGGATCAGGGCGCAATTACCATTAACGCCAGTGGCGGAACTGGGGCACTTGACTATTCGGTTGATAATGATGTGACCTATCAATCGTCCAATATTTTTACAAATCTTTTACCAGGCAACTATAACGTGTATGTGAAAGATGGTAATGGTTGTAAAACCGCCTATACAACAAACCCTATCAACTTCCAAGATGCTCCGGATAAGATTACCGCAACACTCGATCCAACCTCGGTTAGCGATATGACTTGTCCAACCGATACAATCGGTTCGCTCGTGATAAATATTGCTGGTGGAGTACCAACCTACACCTACAGTTGGGATGACGGTACCACAGACCTAAACCGAACCGATTTAGCAATAGGTACCTACTCACTTACCATTACAGACCAAAATAGCTGTACCGTAACTGAACCATTCTCCATTACAGGTCCAGCATTTGGAATGCTACTGCGGTTATTGATTCGGCAGTATGTAAAATCAGAGGATACGATATTGGTCAAATCAATGCGACGGTATCTGGCGCTACTCCTGGCTACTCATACTCGTGGACAGTTATTACCAACGACCCAATTATTCCTCAAATTACAGATACCGACTTAAACATTGACAACCTGCGCTCATACGATAGCAACGGTGAACAGATTGGTTATCAATTAAATGTAATCGATTCACGGTCGTGTGCATATAGCCATACCTTCTATGTTCCGTATACCACCAAGCTGCATGCTTCCATATTAACGAATCCTTTTGTTTGTGCAGGCATTCCTATATCACTTGTTGCTAGTGGCAGCGACATTGATATGTCTCTCAATCAGTGGTTCGGTATAAATGCAAGAGGTAGCTTTATCGACCTAAGCGCATACAACGGACAACCTTTAGCTCAAGCCATAATTGATACGTTAACAACATTTAATCTGCTAATGACCGACAACTCCGGAGAGTGTCAAGATCTAGCTACGGCCTTAGTTACGGTTTATCCCAAAATTGGTGTTGAAATAATAAAGGATAATAACTTTGAAGGTGATACGCTGGTTGTGCTAGCCAATTCGCCCTATGAAGTTGCCTCTCAGATTACGACACTCAATATGGATGTAGTTTACTACTGGAAAGATCCCGTTCTTTTCAGCCCCACCGATAATAGCATATCAAATATTCTTGTGCCACAAACCTATTCGTTCTACAAGCAAGACAACAAATGGGGTTATACACAAATTTATGCGATGGCAATGGATACTGTAACACATTGCGTTGACAGCGTGGCTATTTCCGTAAAAGTCCTCAAGTTAATTAACATTCCAAACGCCTTCTCACCCAACGGTGACGGCATTCACGATACTTGGGGAATTTGGGATATTTCCGGTGTGCCAATTAATGCCCTGTTCCCACAAATAGAGGTTGAGGTATTCAACCGTTGGGGTTCGAGAGTATTCTACTCAAAGGGTTATGAAAAACCGTGGAATGGAAAGTCAATTAATGGCGGAGATCTACCTGTTGGAACCTACTACTACGTTATTAAGTTCAACAAGCAAGGGTATGGGGCACAAGTGGGATCAGTTACCATATTACGTTAGAAATACCCCGGGGCTCTGCCCCGGGACCATATCAATAATAAGAAGAGTCCAAAAGAAACGAAATAGGTGAGTATGAAAAAGTTTTACTTGATAATACTAACGGTTTTTTGCTCTGGCATACTGATGAATGCAAGAGGGCAACAAATCCCTCAATATTCACAGTACATGTTCAACCCATATATGATCAATCCAGCGGTTGCAGGTACGAACAACTACTTTCAAATCCGTTCCAACAATAGATATCAGTGGATTGGTATTCCAGATGCACCACAAACCTATAGCCTTAGCGTTTATGGTCCCCATGCCAAAAAAGATATGGGATTTGGTGGAATGCTATACAGTGATATTACTGGACCAACAAGCCGTCTCGGATTTTCTGGCAGCTATGCCTACAATATTAGAATGACCGATGAGATGCGACTTTCGGGAGGATTAATGTTTGGACTTCTTCAATATAAAGTTGATGGTAGCAAAATTGACTTTGGTGACGAGGACATTACCAACGATCCCGCCCTATTTTCCTCAACCAAATCGACATTGGCACCAGATGCATCCATCGGGTTCTATCTATATTCGACCTACTATTACGTTGGTGTTTCAGCCATGCAGCTATTAGGAAATAAGTTAAATTTCAACAACGACGCTGTAGGTATTAATAAACTTAAACAACACTTCATACTCGCTGGAGGATACAAGTACTATTTAACTCGTGACTATGAACTTGAACCAACTCTTTTGCTTAAATATATGAACCCATCGCCGGTTGTGGTTGAACTCGATGCAAAAATCACCTATCGCAACAAGGTTTGGGGAGGTGTTTCATTACGTTGGAAAGATGCGGCATCTATTCTAATTGGCTATATACACGAAAATAAATATATGTTTGGTTATTCGTACGATTACTCATTTACCACACTTAGTCATTACAATAGCGGTACTCACGAGATTATGATCGGAGTACTTTTCGAAAATATTAAGTAAGTTTGCCGAAAAAATGTTCAGAACACTTTTCCTTCTTATTGCTAGCGCCATACTCTTTTCAGGCTGTAATAACCACAATAATACTATTCCGGAGAACGAAATGGCAACCATTCTCTATAAGATGTATCTTGTCGATGGAACTCTTTCCATGCCGGCTTCATCGAGGGAAGTTTTAGGAAAAGATAGCCTCAACTATTACGGTGAAGTATTTAAATCGGAAGGTTGTACACCATCTCAATTTAGAAGTAGCTTTTTCTACTATCTCGGAAAGCCTGAAATACTCGACGGAATATATGATAAAGTTATTTTAAAGTTAGAAATTGATAATCAATCCCTTGATGATTCACTTGCAAAGCAAAATAGAACTCAAAATCTTTGGAACAAGCCTTCAACTTGGAATCTCTCCAACCAACACAACAACGAAAAATTAGAGTTTTCAATTCCCATTACCCACAAAGGAACCTACACGCTGAAAATGGTGGCGTTTATTAGTCCCAAGGATATGACCAACAACCTTAGATTGGTGGTGGGAACCACTTCAAATGTGAGCGCTCCAATAGAAAAGTTAGATAACAAGCAAACTATTGTCCTAACTAAAACCAATAAAACAGAAACCTACACCGCAACCATCGATATACCTGACAACAACCAGATTTTTATCAAAGGAAGGATGCTCGATTTTGATAATAACCCAGCAACACCGCCAATCCGTTTTGTTATTATCCGTCGTATTTCCCTTACTACACCAACTGTAATTACTAAAACGAATAAGATCACCCCTGCAGCAACGGGAACTCAATCAAACAAAAATCCAAATAATCCATCACAGCAGCACGATCTTCCAAACAAAAAATGAGGAAAATATCAGCCTCATTCATATTTCCAGTATCCTCCCCTCCCATTAAAAGAGGCGTAGTGGTAATTGACGCCGATGGCAAAATACTAGAAGTTCAAAACACGCTTGAACATGAGGTAGAAGGAGTTGAGTATTACGATGGAATCATCATCCCTGGTATCGTCAACACGTTTTGCGATAAAAGCAGAATCAAATTAATAGAAGATATTGAAACCTCCCGTCGTTTTGCACATCAACAGTATCACTCAGGTTCAGTCTTGATGGGTACCGATTATGATAAATTTGCCTGGCACGACGATGTAGCGGATCAACATGTTACAATTACACCGGTAAACTACTGGATATCTGAATCATCTCAATTTGTTGACAATGAACAGTTCCACAAAACATTACCCACTGTTTTAGAAATAGCGCTAAAAGATAACTGTTGGGAATCGGCACTTAACCAATTGCTCCAACTACCAAACGATACCAATCTAATCATTCATTCCAGCAACAAAATCCCAGTAGAAATTATTGCTACTGCAATTAAACATTTTCCAAACTGTCACTTTACAATTTACCCAGATGATAGCATGGAATCAATCATAAGTATCACGGGGTTAGTGCATAAGTTGGCTATAGGAAGTGGTCAAAACAGCCTCGTTGAATTACCGAAACTATTCCGATCTATTCAGCAATACAACATTGATACTCCATTAGAGGAGATGTTTCGATGGGCTACGCTAAATGGTGCAAAAGCATTGAAAATGGAGCAGACTTTTGGGAGCCTTGAAAAAGGTAAAAAGCCAGGAATTTTACTGTTAACTGGTATAAATATGCAATTATTCAAACTTACAGAAGAAGCAAAACTTCAACGGTTAATCTAACTATTTTGTGTGAATTCCATGAAATCCCACAAAATGCTCCTGGTAATAATCGTTTAAAAACTGAACAATATCTCTCATCTTTTCAGGAGTTCCCTGTTCTAATCCCTTACGAATAGAATCAAGGCGAGCCAAGAATTTATGATGTAGAACATGATGTGCCTCCCTTGTACCCGCATCGGCCTTCATGAGAGCCAACTCTTCATCAAGCAACGAACCCTCCGCATAGTTAGCAAGAGCATAAAAAACATCGCCAAAGAAACCCTTCTCTATCCCAGCCTGTGCCAAGGCTTCCACCTTCAAAATAAGCTCACGAAATCTCTGGGCGTTACTTGAAACAACCTCGAAATATTCATGCTCACTATTTAATCTTTCTTCCCGTTCCATGGCTTTGCGTTTGCACATAAAAATACAGTATCACAAAATGTAACAAAATGATAATTATCAACAATCTGCATGACTGTTTTAGAAACCCTTTTAGAAATCGATTTAGATGCATCAAAGTAGAATGCTAAATTTGCAAAAAAAAATGTCCACGTTTCTTTTCGATAAAATTGTTTTTGGGCCTGTAAACAGTCGACGGTTAGGTATTTCGTTAGGAATTAACCTACTTCCCACCGCCAGCAAAATGTGCAATTTTAACTGTATTTATTGCGAGTGTGGCTGGAATTCACCTAACATCAACCACGAAAAGTTGCCAACCCGCGAGATGGTCAAAAAGACACTTGACAAACAACTAAGCCAAATGGTTACTGAAAATAGGCTACCAGATGTGATCACCTTTGCCGGAAATGGAGAGCCTACTCTTCATCCTGAATTTGAAACAATTATTGACGATACCATTGAACTTAAAAACAAATACTGCCCAAAAGCGAAGATTGCCGTCCTCTCCAATGCAACGAGAATAGAGCATAAATCTGTTTTCCGAGCACTTCAAAAGGTTGATCAAAACATTCTAAAACTAGATGCTGCTTCAGATATGGTGGTTAAAGTTTTAAATCAACCAACGTTTCAATACAGCGTTGAAAAAATGGTAAACAATCTTAAACAATTTGAAGGCAACTTTATCATGCAAACTCTTTTTGTACGAGGAACTTACCAAGGACACAATATAGACAACACAACACCACAGGAGGTTTCCAAATGGATTAACGTGGTTAAAACACTGATGCCAAAAGAGGTAATGGTATACACCATAAGTCGTGATACGCCTGCTGCTGGGTTAAGAAAGGTTTCAAAAAAAGAACTAGAAAGCATTGCATCACAAGTTCGAGATCTTAATATTACAGTATCCGTTTCAGAATAAAAATCCATGAATTCTACCAAAGCCTTTGTATGTCCATTGAGTTGGGGCCTCGGTCACGCAACTCGCTGCATACCCATTGTTGAGGCTTTACTTGAAAATAAAGTTGAAGTTATACTTGGTGGCAATGGAGCATCGGGTCGTTTGCTCCAAAACCGATTTCCAAAACTACGGTTCGTAGATGCACCATTTCACGAAATTAAGATCCACCGTCACCTTCCTGCATGGCTAAGCATAATTGTGCAGCTGCCAACACTTTTTTGCGATCTTCGAAAAGAAAAGCGTTTTGCCCAAACAATCATAGATGAGTACGGTATTGATTTCATAATTTCGGATAACCGTTATGGGCTGCACTCTTCTAAGGCAACAACGGTGTTGGTAACCCACCAGCTACACATAATACTTCCGCTGCTACTTAAGCCTTTTGAGCAAATTCTAACACTACTAGTTCGAATACTAACCTCACACTATACACAAGTTTGGGTACCAGATTTCTCTACTAACGTTAACCTGTCGGGTAAACTCTCACATTTACACCAACATGAAAAGATGAATGTAGCTTATATAGGCCCCCTCTCTCGTTTCCGACAAACATTGCCCAAAAACCAAAAATTAAAAGGAAAAGTTGTAGCTATCATATCGGGTCCAGAACCACGTCGTTCTTTAATTCAGAAAGCGATTATAAAACAGGCTACAGCAGAAGACATCACACTTACAATGATTTGTGGAAGGCCAATGGAAAACCATGTTGACAAAAGAGGCAGCATAACACTCTATTCGCACCTAAGCGACGAAAATCTTTTAGCAGAGCTGTCCAATGCCGAGGTGGTAATTGCCAATGCAGGATATAGTACAATTATGGATTTATGGAAAATTCAATGCCATGCTATTCTGCTACCATTTTCTGGCCAAACAGAGCAACAATACCTAGCTAAATACCACCACTTTTTAGGCAATCATCTGGTTATAACGTCGAAAAACATTGACCTTAAAAAAGAAATAAAAAGGTTTACCGAATTTCAATTTCGGTCGCTGGAAAATACGACTTCAGCTGGATTGCAAGAAGCCATATCTCATCTACTAGATAATCATGAACATAATAAACATGGTAACAAACCCGAGTAGGTAGCCGATATAAATTTGCGAGGGTGAATGCTCGTCAAGACTCAAGCGCGCACTACCAACTAAGCCAGAAAGCAACAGCGTAACAATAATAAATGACGGAAAATCGGCCCCCAGCCTCAAATTAAGAATCAGTAAAAAGGCCGTTGCCCCACCCATCCCTACCATGTGTGCACTTATCTTCCAAAAAAAAGAGATAGCCATAGTCACAAAAACAGCAATGGTAGAAGCAAGCATAAACATATTAACTACCGATAACCCCTTTATTCCCATGAGGGTATATACCGTAAAACCATAAAATAAAAAAGCGAAAAGGAGAGGGATAATTCGCTCTGTATGGTTAAACATATGAATGCTTTTCACCAATCGTTGTCGTAGAAAAATTGGTAACATAAGCAACGGTAGCACAAGCGTATACACAAATATTAGTAAGAATATTCGCACCTTAACGCTTGTTGGGTAAAAAGAGATTAATGTTCCCGAATTGAAGAGCACTAGCATCAATAAACTCGGCATTGCAATGGGATGCAAGGCAATGGTGGTGATTTTTGCTACGAGTTTGTTCATTGAAATTTCCTTTTACTAAAGTTCTTTTCGTAAACGCGCTACTGGAATACCAAGTAGTTCACGATACTTCGATACTGTTCTACGAGCAATCTGGTAACCTTTCTCCTGGAGAATATCCATCAGCGCTTCGTCGGTAAGCGGTTTCTTTTTATCCTCCGAGGAGATGCAATCGGTTAATATCGATTTAATTTCGCGTGAAGAAACCTCCTCGCCACTATCTGTTTGTAAACCTTCTGAGAAAAAATACTTCAGTAAAAAAATACCAAAATGAGTTTGAATATATTTACTATTTACCACACGAGAGATGGTAGAGATATCTAGACCAGTTAGCAAGGCAATGTCTTTAAGAATCATTGGTCGTAGCTGTGTTTCATCTCCTTCAAGAAAATATTCTCGTTGAAACTGAAGGATGGCGTTAATGGTAAGAAGAAGTGTATTTTGCCGTTGCTTTAGTGCCTCAATAAACCACTTGGCCGAGTCAAGTTTTTGCTTAACAAATGTGAGCGTCTCCTTCTCATTTTTCGTCATATCGTCCTTCTTATGGGCAATATGCTCAAGCATTTGTGAATACTCTCGACTGATACGTAAGTCAGGAAGATTCCGTGAATTAAGACTCAACATCAACTCACCATCCTTTATCTCCAGAATAAAGTCGGGGATAATATGAGGTGACATGCTAGAGTGCTGGTCACTAAAACCGCTACCCGGTTTAGGGTTCAACTTTAAAATTTCATCCAGCGCCTCTTTCAACTCCTCCTCTGTAATTCCCAGCTTGCTTTGAATTTTATCGTAATGCTTTCGAGTAAACTCATCAAAGTAATACTTCAATATTTTTCGAGCTCTAGCCACTACCGGAATAGTTCCCTCCTTTGCCTCAATCTGTAGGAGTAAACATTCCTGAAGGTCACGAGCACCAATGCCCACCGGATCAAAATCTTGAATAATATAGAGCACCCCCTCCAGCTCGTCTTCGGTGGTTTCGACACCCATGCTAAAAGCGATATCATCGGCAATGGCTGTAAGTTTGCGCCGAATGTAACCATCGTCATCTATGCTGCCAATGAGATACACTCCAAGCATCTGCTGCCGATCAGTTAGTCTTCGTAACCCCAGCTGACTCTCGAGATACTCATGAAATGAGACACCGCCCGAAAAGGGGATATCCTCATGTTTATCGTCTTTGGAGTAATTGCTAGCCACCAACTTATAGGAGGGAACATCCTCCTCGTTAAGGTAATCCTCCAGCGTAAATTCATCCTCACTGCTATCAACAGTGTCTTCAGTGATTACTTCCTCCTCATCATCCCGATACTCGTCATCGTTCCCCTCCTCTAAAATAGGGTTTTCCTCTAACTCTTTTTTTATTCGTTGCTCAAGTTGAATAGTTGGCAACTCAAGCAGCTTTATGGTTTGTATCTGCTGGGGAGAAAGTTTCTGAAGTAACTTTTGCTGTAGACGTTGCCTAAGCTCAACCATTTCATTTTAAGCTATTAAAATTCTGCGTTTTTAGGAGTTCGAGGAAAAGGAATTACGTCTCTAATATTGGCCATTCCGGTTACGAACAAAACAAGACGCTCAAAACCAAGACCAAAACCACTATGTGGCGCCGTTCCAAATTTACGGGTTTCGAGATACCACCATACATCCTTCTCCGGTATGTTGAGTTCGTTTATTCTTTTAATCAAACTATTATAATTTTCCTCTCTTTGTGACCCTCCAATAATCTCACCGATACGAGGAAAAAGTACATCCATGGCACGAACAGTCTTTCCATCTTCATTCTGCTTCATGTAAAAAGCCTTTATCTCCTTCGGGTAGTCAGTGAGAATAACTGGGCGTTTGAAATGCTGTTCGACAAGATAACGCTCGTGCTCACTCTGAAGATCGAGACCCCAGCTAACTGGAAACTCAAACTTATGGCCAGAGGCCATGAGGATATCGATGGCTTTGGTGTAAGGCAACCTTTCAAAAGAATTGTCAACTACAAAACGAAGGCGCTCAATAAGCTCGTTGTCATACATTTTGTTAAGGAACTCCAAATCCTCCATGCAGTTATCGAGAGCATATTTAACCAAATATTTAAGAAAATCTTCAGCCAAATCCATGTTGTCCTTAATATCATAGAAGGCCATCTCTGGCTCAATCATCCAGAATTCAGCAAGGTGACGGGGTGTATTGGAATTCTCGGCCCTAAAGGTAGGTCCAAAGGTGTATATTTCAGAAAGAGCAAGCGCTCCAAGTTCACCCTCGAGCTGACCAGAAACCGTTAAGTTTGTAGCTTTACCAAAGAAATCTTGAGAAAAATCTATTTTCCCATCCTCCTTTTTGGGCATGTTCTCCAGATCGAGTGTAGTAACCTGAAACATGGCTCCTGCACCCTCTGCATCGGAACCGGTAATAATTGGTGTATGAAGATAAAAAAATCCTCTATCGTTAAAGTATTTATGTATGCCATAAGCCATGGCATGCCGAATTCGAAGAACGGCGCCGAAGGTATTCGTTCGTGGACGTAAATGAGCAATCTCGCGCAAAAATTCAAGGCTATGACCCTTCTTCTGCAATGGATATGTTTCAGCATCGGCACTACCGTAAAGTTCGATTTCCTTTGCATGGATTTCTACTGGCTGACCTGACGCTGGTGACTCCACCAGTGTTCCGCTCACACGAATGCATGAGCCCGTGGTAAGTTGCTTAATAAGCTCCTCCGTATAATTCTCCGGATTTGCCACAATCTGAATATTTGAAATGGTGGAACCATCGTTTAGGGGCAATAAACATGACACTTTTATTTCCTCTCTTCGTTCTTACCCATCCTTTTACAACAAAGTCACATCCTGTCTCCTTTGACGCAAGCAACTCCTTAATCTTAGTTCTACCTGGTGTCTGCATATAATTTAACATTTCGAATTACATTGACAAAATTACACTTTTTGGTGGGAGTTGCTCTCCATCGGTTAAAAAGGTGCCACATATTTTATACCAACCTGCGCAGCTTTAACTTAAACTGCATTTTTAATCCACTCCGAAACACTACCAAGGTTACTGTTTCTCCATTGCGGCGCTTGAACATATCCGATATTTCCAACAACGAAAGAATATTGACATGAATACCATTTATGGAATAAATCTGGTCGTTGGGATGAATACCCACCTCCTCAGCAGGCGTGCCTCGGCCCACACTTAACACCTGATAAACCGGTAATCCCGCAATAATGGTCCCAATCTCAAGACCCGACATATCATATTCAAACTTATCTGAAAAGTTGCTATTCTTTCTTAGAATAAGGCGACTATTGGGATAATCAACTATTATATTAAACCTTCTAAATATTTCAGCTCCAATACTACCGCTTCTTCTCGAATTAACAGAACCATTGTCAATGGAATTGGTGTCGGGAAAAGCAGTTATAACGTTATGCAATTCAAAATTGCCAATTTTCACCTTATCAACCCTGGAAATTTTTCCAGTAATATTACCATTAAGTCCCTGCCCAAGAATATCCTCTCTTGCATCCTGCTTGGGGTTAATTCCGCAATTGCCAATTGGACTGAGCCACATTGCAAAACTCATTCCCGTATCCATCAACATGGTAACCGTTTGCTCCACGCCACCACATGTAATGGTTACTTCGAGATAGGGCTTACCTTCCACTATTTTAATGGGGATTATCTGGTCGTTTCTCCGAACATGCTCACTAAAATATGCAGGTTCAAAAAAGTCACTATCTGTTTGGTATAGTTAATTTCCACAATAAATCGCTCGAATAAAGATGGCCCTATAAAGCCATTTAGAGGAATCCCCATACGATTCGAAAGGTTTATAATATCATTTAAGAGCACTATTACCTGTTGTTTGTCGCCCTCCAAACCACCAATCTTAAGATTATTATTTTCAGACACATAAGCCTCCATCGATTGTTCGTTGCCAAGTCCGGAGAGCAAAACCTTTCGGGCCTGATTTAAAGATACCACACCAGCGCTACTTACTTCGGTAATCAAGGTAGAACCAACTCCGGAATCCAAAATAAAGTTCATGGGACTAGAGCCATTAATAACAACAGGAACAACCACTAAATGAGAGGCAAGTATAACCGGTGTGCGATAAATACGTCGGTTTGAATTCATGAAAAAATTGGCTGAATCGGGCTTCTCTGCATTACTAACCATTGTTATTAACATGGCAATGGTTAAAAATAGATAGGTTATTGTTTTCATGGCGGTAGAATTAGTTAGTTAATCAGATTAGTCTTAACATTATCAAACCGTTCTACCATTATGATACTCGATGGATCTGAATACCCTATGAATATTTATCAAATAAATCTATTGCCTCAACCTCATTAAATATAAAGCAAGTAGAACTATTGCAAAGCATAATTCCCATTGTCAAACCACCAATTTTGGTAAAAACAATAAAACTTATCCACCATAACAATCGTTTTAACCAATGGAAATTTTGACGATTGTGCATATATTTCTAAATTTCACAAAGCAATAGTATGGTTTTTGGACATACATAGTCAACTTACATCAACATTCGTTAGGCATAAGCATCCACAGATACAACAGATATTGTTTATCATTTTACCTGAGGTTGTCCACATTAATTCACTATCATGAAAAACTTTTTCAAGAAAAGAAACCTATCCAATAGTGAAGAACGGTACCAGCACAAGCTAAAAGAAAATAAGGCCTTGAAAAACCATGATCTTTATAAGCTTGTTTCAGAGAAAATGACCGATGTGGTATGGCTCATGGACTTTAAAGGAATGTGTACCTACGTCTCACCCTCAATTACCCAGTTTACCGGATTTAGCGAGGAAGAATACATGGCGCAAACCATTGAAGACCGATTTACCCATGAGTCTGCCGACATAGCAAGAAAAATTCTTGCGGAAAGCCTAGGCGGAGACCTGCTTTCCTCTCCCAGCAAGCTAAAGTCGTTCTCCATAACCCAACCGCTGGAATACCAATGCAAGAATGGATCAACCAAGTGGGGTGAGCTAATCATTACACCCTATTTTGGAAATAATGGTCAATGTGAAGGAATACATGGTGTAACAAAAGATATTACTCAAAGAATAACATCGGAGGAAAACTTAAAAAAATCATTGGCATTACTGGAGGGCAATCCTTCACACCACCGATAATGGTGTTCTGGTTGTAACCACAAAAGGAAAAATAGTTAAAATCAATAATCGATTTGCTGAAATGTGGAATATCCCCAAGAAAATAATTGAGGAGGCAGACGATGAAAAATTACTTAACTTTAGTATAAGTCAACTTACCGATCCGCACTTATTCTTGGAAAAAGTAAAATATCTCTACAGTCACCTTACCGAAGAAAGCACCGATATTCTCAACTTCAAAGATGGTCGAATTTTTGAACGCATTTCCAAACCCATAATAATTGGCGACGAACCAATTGGGCGAGTTTGGTCCTTTATCGACATAAGTGAACGAAAAAAAACGGAGGAACTTCTCCAAAATGAGCGAACGCTATTCCGAACAGTTATTGACATTATTCCCGATGCAATTTATGTTAAGGATGTAGACGGGAAGAAAATTCTTGCCAATCCCAAAGAAGTTCAATTTGCCGGCATGGTTTCCGAACAGGAATATTTAGGCAAAACTGATAGAACAATATATTCTAAAGAGGTGGCAAGCCACTCCGAGGAAGAAGATCGCTATATACTGGAAACAGGAAAACCTATAATAAATATCGAAAGCGTCTTGGTTGATAAAAAAGGAGAAGAGCATTCTTTAATTGGATCAAAAGTTCCATTGCGTGACACAACAGGTAAGGTAAAAGGAATTGTAGGTATAAACCACGAAGTAACCGAACAAAAAAGAGTTAACGAATTACTCCAACAGAGCGAAGAACGGCATCGTGCTCTGGTAGAAAACGTGGGAGAAGGCATTGCGTTTGTTGATCCAAATGAAGTGTTTGAGTTTGCAAATCCAACAACCGAAACAATTTTTGGTGTTGGCAAAGGAGAATTGGTTGGCCGTAACCTTCACGAATTTATTACCGAGGAACAATTGCACTCCATACAAGCACAAACTCAAGCACGTGCTAAAGGTAAACGAAACAGCTATGATATTGAGATAATAAATTACAAAGGAGAACGGAGAAACCTGCTCATAACTGCTGTACCTCAGTTTGATGATACAGGAAAATTCATCGGTGCATATGGTGTTGTGCGCGATATAACCTCTGCAGTAAAATCCGAAAACGAAATCAGATTGCTTGCCAACGCCATGAGAAGCATTTCAGAGTGTGTATCCATTACCGATATGGAAGATAATATCATTTTTGTGAATGATGCATTTTTAAAAACTTATGGCTACACCCTCGATGAACTAATGGGTAACAAAATAAGTATAATTAGGCCTGCCACCGAACAAGATAATATAATTAATCAAATACTTCCCTCAACCATAAAAGGTAAATGGGAGGGCGAACTTAAAAATAGGCGTAAGGATGGTAGGGAATTCCCCATACATCTTTCCACCTCTTTAATACATGATGCCAACGGAATACCCATTGCCCTAATTGGCGTTTCGTCCGACATAAGCGAGCGAAAAAAAATTGAGCAAACCATCCATTCTCAAAACCTAGAACTAATTGAACTCAATGCCACCAAAGATAAATTCTTCTCCATTATTGCTCATGACCTTAAAAATCCACTATACACTCTCTTAGGTGGAACAGAGTTACTAATAAAAAAATTTCGCAATCTTGATGCCGACAAGATCGAAACTATTCTCAAAAACCTAAATTCCAACACACAGCAAACATATAAGCTGCTGGAAAATTTATTAGACTGGGCTAGAAATCAACAAAATAGAATGGAATTTAATCCAGTAGTAATCGATCTTAGTGAAGTTGCAAATGAAATTATAGCCCTTCTTAGTCCAATGGCCGCTGCAAAAAACATTACCCTAAACCAAAATATAAAACCTTCATGCATTGTAATTGCCGATGCCTACATGCTGAATGCCGTTCTTCGAAATTTAATTAGCAATGCTATTAAATTTACCTACGCCAATGGAGTTGTGCAAATTAATGCAGTAGAACATGAGCAAGAGTTGGAGGTATCCGTTACCGACAATGGTGTCGGAATCTCAAAAGAGACCTTGAAAAAACTATTCCAAATAGATTCAGCAAAAAGCGATTTTGGAACCTCAGGCGAAAAAGGAACCGGCCTAGGTCTTTTGCTCTGCAAGGATTTTGTGCATAAGCATGGCGGAAATATTCGCGTTGAAAGCAAGGTAGACAAAGGAAGCACCTTTACCTTCACACTACCTATTGGATCATAATCACGTCCTAAGGCACATGTGTTCTTGACCATTTTTTAGCGGAATACAAACTTAAAAACTTGCAACGAATCATTCGACTTAAAGTTTGCCATTTAGAAAGCATCCATGTCGGGATTTAGTTTTTTAACCTCAAAACCATTCTTAATATGAGCAACTTAAAAACTCATATAAGTTTACGGCATAGGTTTTGATAGTATGTTTAAGTATTCCGCGTTAAGCTAATTTACCAAGCCGTAAAGCAAATAATTCGATAACGTGGTAAATAATAAATACCATTGAAATGAAAAAGTTAAAAAGCATTGGAATAGCCATCTTTGTGGTGATATTTTTCGTCTCCCTAGATGGTTGTGTGGTAACGGCTCCCCTTCCTCAACCCGTGCAATATACGAATCCCGCTTGGGCTCCAGAGTACTACCAAGGTGTGCGCTACTACTACTTCCCCGATATTGAAGCCTACTACGACCTATCCAACCAGAACTTTGTATATCTCAGTAATGGACAGTGGACTGTATCATATAACCTACCACCGGCCTACTCAAACTTCAATTTATATGGTGCCTACGTGGTAGGGCTAAACGTGCATGTTTACCAGCCTTGGATACATAATGAGTATTATATTGCCCACTATCCTCGCTACTATTACCGAACAATCTACAGGGATCAAGAAAGAGATAACATTAGAGGTTTCAACGAAAACATTCGCAAACCATTTATACGAACCCCCGAAGCGCACAACCACTTCAATGAAGGTCGTCGACAAGAGAATGATCCCAAAACCATCGAAAATGCAAGACCAACAGATAAGCCTGTATACTATGGAAGACGGGTTGGAAAACCGGTAAAAGTTAAACCTCAGATGAGGGAAAACAAACAGGTAAATCCAGCAAAAGTTAAGCCTCAAACAAAATAAATAAACAGACGATTAAGGACTCAAAAACAACAAAAAGAAAACGCCAGTAAGTAATCAAACCAACTTTTGATTTGAGAAATTTAACTAATAAAAACAAAATGGGCTGCATTATCATGCAGCCCATTTTATATGACAATTCAATCAGAATGGTTACTCCAACTCCCAGTCAAAGCCATCTTTCTTGTCCATAACAACGATTCCCAACTTGGAAAGTTCGTCGCGTATCTTGTCCGACTGGGCAAAATTCTTATTCTTCTTGGCATCCATGCGAAGATTTAGCAAAATCTCAACCAATCCAGATAACCTTTCAGTAGAGGTACCCTCCTCCATTTGTCCCGTAAGACCAAGAACTTTGACCATCCAAAGATCAAACAGCTGTTGAAGCTTCTGCAGATCATCCGCCGTAAGTTGCTCTTTACCATCCAATAGCAAGTTAATATTCCGGACCCAATCGAACAAAACCGAAATAGCAATTGGACTATTGATATCATCACTCATTGCTTCAAGGCACAAGGTATTCAACTCGTCAACATTAAGTGATGAAGTTGTAGAAGGCTTAATCTTTCTTATGGAATCATAGGCCTTCTGCATTCTCTGCAATCCCTTTTCGGCTGCCTGCAGCGCTTCGTTCGAAAAGTCGAGCGTACTTCGGTAATGCGCCTGTAGCGTGAAAAAGCGAATAGTCATAGGACTATAAGCCTTTTCCAGCATCGGATGGTTGCCTGTAAACATTTCCTCTAGCGTAATGAAGTTACCCAAAGACTTGCCCATCTTTTGACCGTTGATGGTAAGCATGTTGTTGTGCATCCAGTAGTGAACCGACTCATGACCAAGGGCTGCCGTATTCTGAGCAATTTCACATTCGTGATGCGGAAACATCAGATCCATACCACCACCATGAATGTCGAACTGCTCCCCTAAATATTTCGTACTCATGGCAGAACATTCCATATGCCACCCCGGAAAACCATCGCTCCAAGGAGATGGCCAACGCATGATATGCTCCGGTAACGCCTTCTTCCACAAGGCAAAGTCAAATGAGTTTTTCTTATCGCTCTGGCCATCAAGGCTGCGCGTATTCGTCATTAAATCGTCGAGCACACGCCCAGACAGCTTGCCATATCGATAGGTCTTATTGTATTTCTCCACGTCGAAATAAACAGAACCATTTTTCTCATACCCAAACCTTTATCTAAAATGGTTCTCACCATCTCAATTTGCTCAATAATGTGACCCGATGCACGTGGCTCAATGCTTGGCGAAAGAACATTTAGATTGTCCATAAACCGATGGTAACGGTTGGTGTAAAACTGAACCACCTCCATTGGCTCCAAATCCTCCAGCCGAGCCTTCTTTCCTATTTTGTCTTCCCCCTCGTCAGCATCGTTTTCTAAATGACCAACATCCGTAATATTTCTGACATACCTAACTTTATAGCCCATTTCGTTTAAAAAACGAAACAGAAGATCAAACGTAATTGCAGGCCGAGCATGGCCCAAATGTGGATCACCATATACTGTTGGACCACAAACATATAGCCCAACATGTGGTGCATTAAGCGGTTTAAACTCCTCCTTTGTACGAGAAAGTGTATTATAAATTTGAATTTTAGGTAACTCCATCGAAATATTTTTTACAAAGGTATACCTTTTTAAGATTTAGTAAAGAACTCAGCGATAAGAGTTCCAGCATTTCGCAATCATCGTGCTCAGATACTTATTGTAAACCAGCACGTTCTCAATTGAAATGGCTATTTCCCTTTTAGTTGATTACATTTGCTGTAACAAAATGACCATATATACGAGATGTTAAAGCGCATTACCATAGTCTTTTTTTTAGACATTATAGCCCAGGTGTTATCGTTGCTCATTGCAATAATAATGAAACCGTCGTCCTTGGGTTACTATATATCTACCTACTTTTTACCGCTTTTATCTTTACTGCTGCTCTGGCAAATTTCGGCTATCATTTGTGGCAAATATAGCATCGGCAAGCATAAAACAATATTTGGAGCAATTTCCATTGTATTGTTATCAAACGTTGTTGCGGTTGCTGCCTTTGTTGCCATAAAAAACATCTTTCCTACAATCAGCTTTTCACGTTTTGTTATTTTTAGCTCTTCAGGCATACTATCCATCGCTGAATTTATCCTCTTCGGTCTGGCCGAACTGGTTTATCACAAGGAAGAGCTCCCGGGTATTGATGTTGACTTACAAGAGGAATTTGTAGCCTCTCTATCATCTCCTTTTACTGCTCCCAAAATTAACTTAACTGATCTGACAAAGAATAGAAGAACTGGCAAGATTGTTAAGGAAATAGAAGAGGAAGCGGGTATTAAGGCTTACGACTTTATCTCAAACTACCTTAACGTCAAGGAAGGTACAACGGCAGTATTAAGTACTACAACTATTTTTAACGTTGAAATTCTTCCCGGGAAAAAATATTCAGGTATTGTAAACCTAAAACGCATTAACGACATTCGCTATATTAATAAGTTTATTGAAACCATCAATTCTAAACTTTGCAACAATGGTGTTTTTATTGGATGTGTTGAAACTCAGGAGCTACGAAAGACAAGAATACTCCAAAAGTTTCCATGGGGTATTTCTCACCTTTACTATCTCTTTGACTTTATACTTAAACGCATTTTTCCGAAATTTCCAATAACCAAACAGATATACTTCTTCCTTACGAGGGGACAAAACAGGGTTATTTCAAAGGCAGAAACGCTTGGTCGACTTTATTCCTGCGGATTTTATATTCTTGGCGAAGATGAATTTGATGGACAATTCTGGTTTTCAGTTGCCAAGGAAAAAAAGCCCGCATTTGATCTTAATCCAACCTATGGACCTCTTATTAGGCTCAAACGAATAGGCAAAGGAGGCAAGTCCATTAAGGTTTATAAGATGAGAACCATGCATCCATATGCCGAATATTTACAGGAATACATTTATCATAAGAATAAGTTGGATGTTGGAGGAAAGTTCAAAGACGATTTCAGGGTAACTACCCTTGGTCGGTTCATGCGAAAATTTTGGATTGATGAGCTTCCCATGCTTTTAAATCTTTTGAGAGGAGATCTCAAAATGGTTGGTGTTCGGCCACTATCTTCGCACTACTATAGTCTTTACACGCAAGAACTTCAAGAAAAAAGAATCCAAACAAAGCCCGGATTGATACCTCCATTTTACGTAGACTTACCAAAAACATTGGAAGAGATAATGGCCTCCGAGGATCGATACCTCAATTCTTACCAAAAAGCTCCCTTTAAAACAGACGTTCGCTATTTTGTTATTGCTATTTACAACATTGTTTTTAAACGATCGCTAAGCAACTAATGGATATAAAAAACCACTGCCGCACCGCCGTAATCTCAGCAACTATTTGGATGAGTATTGTTGCCACAATTATGCCTGCCAAAGCGCAAGAGGTGCCGTTATACATTGCCAACCAAGAGGTTTATCTCTATTTAGAAGAGCTGGCAACTCTCCACATTATTGAAATCAATAGTGCAGTTAAACCTTGGTCGAGAATGCTCGTGGCTAAATACCTTAGTCAGGCTGAACAAAAACGTAATTTACTAAACCATCGACAACAAAAAATGCTAGACTTTTACCTAAAAGATTTTGGGAAAGAGCTGCATGGAGCTAAAAATTTTAATCGTCGATTCGATGCTCTATACTTCAAAGATACCCTTTTCAGTATTACCATTAACCCCATACTTGGAGGTACCATATACAACAATTCAAACGGAACCATATACCACCGATATGGTGGTGCAGAAACCTATGGTTACATAGGACCGTCTTGGGGATTCTTTGCTAGTTTGCGTGATAACCACGAAAGCGAACGAATTTCTGAAGACACCTACCTTACTCAGAGGATGGGTGCCAACTATAAAAATGATGGAAAGGGAGGAGACTATAGTGAGATGCGTGGTGGAGTTACCTACTCCTGGTCGTGGGGCTCAATCATGGTTGGGAAGGACCACCTAGTAATGGGAACATCCTACAATGGATCTAATATCCTATCGGGAAGAACTCCGTCATTTCCGCTAGTTAGGCTGCGCATAAAACCCGTAAAGTGGGTAGAACTAAATTACATCCACGGATGGTTGGTTTCAGAAGTAGTTGATTCCTCCCGCACCTCCTATTTCCCGAATGGAAAACGTACAGTTTATCACCCAAAATATATTGCAGCCAATCTTATCACAATTATCCCGGTTAAAAATTTGGGTATATCATTCGGTAACTCTATTATTTATAGCGACCAAGCACCAAGTCCCGCCTATCTTGCCCCATTATTCTTTTACAAATCAGTGGATCATACACTCAACGGCATGAACAATGATGCAGGCCAAAACTCACAAATGTTTTTCGATATCTCTTCACATCAAATTAAATACCTACATCTATACTCAACCCTTTTCCTCGATGAAATATCGTTAAAAAGGATGTTCAATAAAAAAGAACAGAGTAACTTCTACTCCATCAAAGTTGGTGGGAGAATAACCAACTGGCCGGTAAAAAATGTAGCTCTTACGGTTGAATATACCAGAACTCATCCTCTTACCTTCAGGCATTACGAACCAACGACAACCTTCGAAAGCGACAAATTTAATCTTGGGCATTATCTTACCGATAATGCTGATGAAATATTTATTTCAATTGAAGTTAGACCTTTAAAAGGGCTTCGGTTGCTTGGAAGTTATACTAAAAGTAGAAAGGGACCTGACTACTCTTCAGATATAAACAGGCTTGGATTACCTTTTATGGAATCTGTTGTTTGGCATAGAGAAGCCCTAGCCTTCAATGCACAGTATCAACTACAAACCGATTCCTTTATTTTTCTTGAGCTATGCAAGTCCAATATCGTTGACCACACAGGAGGAACCTATACACCGAACTTCTTTCTTGGTGCCCAAACCACCTTATCTTTAGGCATCAATTATGGCTTCTAAAATTTCAATGGGGTTCTGGAAAAGTATGATTGATTATTCTGGGGGAGTAATTCTCCTGCTTCTGTTTCTTCCTCTGTTAATAATTTTAAGTTTTACCATTGCACTCCGTTACCGCTGTTCACCTATATTCTCGCAGATTCGAATTGGTAAATTAGGCAAGTCATTTCGGATATATAAACTTCGAACGATTGATAGCCACAACATTCCTTCAAAAGACCGATTTGTCAGGTTCCTTCGAAGGACAAATATAGACGAGCTGCCGCAGGTATTAAATGTTTTAAAAGGGGATATGTCATTGGTGGGGCCTAGGCCTCATCTTGCCGAGCATGTGGCCCGCTATAAGCCGTGGCAACGAGAACGACTCTCGGTTAAACCAGGAATTACAGGATTACGTCAGATTACAGAATCAAGAAAATTGGAGTTTAATGAACTTTTAGAGCTCGATATATCCTACATCAACCATCGCAATGTGTCGATGGATACTAAAATCTTACTTAAAACCGGAATTCTACAGTTGCAAAAAATATGGCAAGCCATACAAGGCAACCCAAAACTATAGTTTCTTCCAGATTATTTTATTTCCTACTCCAAACTTATTATTGGTCATTTTAAGGAAAGTTAACTCAACGGCCCAAAGAGTAGTATTCATAATTACCGAGTTAGGAAAGCGGTCAACATAGGCCTTTCGCGCACGTTGATAAAGTTCCCCTGTTGGCTCGATTAGAATTCCCTGGTATTGCAATCCCTCCATATTCCCAAACGTTTGAGCATCGGTATACACTGTTCCTGCCACAAAAATGTTGTGCGATGCATCCCTAATATGTCGAGTATCTTTATCGGAAGTAAAAATGAAGCTGTTCTCCTCCGGAAGAAAGGCGTAAAAGCATGAGGCGCAGTATGGTTCCTCTTCAAAAGATGTTGCAATTGTAAGCACAAAATGCTCCTTAATAAATTCCAAAACCCGAGCGTCAAGAACTACCATACTTTCCACATATTAATTAAGTTGTTACGCTATAGCCCAATTGTTTCCATGCCAATGCCGCAGCACCAAGAACCGCAACATTAGATCCATAAATGCCAGATTGAACAACAGCGATTTTATTACGAAAAATTGGTAACAAATTCTCCTCCATGCTTTTTTTTACGGGCTTTAGAATTAAATCCCCAGCCTTTGCTAAACCACCGAACAGAATAATAACCTCTGGGCTACAAATTGCAACTGCATCGGCAAGTTTACTACCCAATATATTACCAGTATATTCAAAAGCCTCAATGGCTATTGGGTCACCAGCCATGGCAGCCTTAGATATCATATCGGCAGAAAGTTGATCAAAACTCACAGATCGTAAACTGCTTGGGTCCAAATTGTCGGCTAACAACTTATAAACCGTTCTTTTAATACCGGTCGCCGAAGCATAGGTTTCTAAACAACCACGTCTTCCACATCCACACATACGTCCATCTGGATGAACAGTGATATGACCAAATTCACCAGCAAAGCCATCGTGGCCATAAATCAAATCGCCATTTACCACAAAGCCACTTCCAAGTCCCGTCCCAAGAGTAATAACAATAAGTTTTTCATCCCCTTGGCGGCCCCAAACATCATCTCACCAATCGCTGCAGCTTTAGCATCATTGGTAATCCAAACCGGTAATCCAAATATTTCGCAAATTCCTTTCTTACCTCAATACGTCCCTTCCAAGGAAGATTTGGCGCAAGATCAATTTCACCAGTATAGAAATTCCCATTGGGAGCACCTAGCCCTATACCCAATATCTTATGCGAAAAATTGAGATTTTGAACCATTTGATTATAAACATCATGTATCTTCTCTACATATAAAGGAAAGGAATTATATGCTTGGGTTGGTATGCGTCCCTCAAAAAGACAATTTCCCTCAATGTCTACAGCACCAAAAACGGTATTTGTACCACCTATATCTATTCCGAAAACGATTTCTTTCATAACTTTTTTAATACAACGAGCGTGCGAAAATACCGATAATGCCCGAGTTTGAAAAAAAACAATGTAAGTTATTATATAAAAACAACCAAAATAAAGACGTTCAACATTTTAATACGCAAATATTTTCTGGCCTGAAATTAGCACTATTTTCAAAGTCGTTAAAAATTTCATGACAAATTATGACGACTGACCATTTTTCATTAACAAAACGAATGGTTCCGATTATTTGTAATTTATCATTTGGTACTAAGGTCAATTGGTTGTTATATTTGTCGAACGTTTTAGTTTTTTGTTCGAATGTTAAATTATTAGCACCATGTCATTGGAAAAAGCCGGACACGATACCTGGGATGAAAACAAGGAATTAATTGTAACCACAGCAGCACAACTTTTTGGTCGCTATGGATTTAAAAAAACAACCCTTGACGACATTTCCGCGGCAGTTCGAAAAGGCAAAAGTTCCATTTACTACTACTTCGAAAATAAGGAGGCCATATTCGAAGCCGTAGTGGAGCGTGAAGTTGACCAACTGAAAGATGCTCTTCGAAAAAGCATGGATAACTCAACACCACCAGATCAAAAACTTAAAGTTTACATTAAAACCCGCATGCAGGTGATAAAAAAGTTAGTAAACTTTTGGAGTCTCAAAACCAACGATGAATTCCCTGGCTTGGAGTTCGTGGAACGAATGCGGAAAAAATACGATATGGAAGAGATCGGATATCTTGCCGAAATACTTGAGGCGGGGATGGTTCAAGGGTTCTTTAGAATTCAAAAGCCTAAACTATCAGCCATTGCTATTGCCATGGCCATGAAGGGATTGGAGACCCCGCTTTTTATTGAGGGCGTTGAGAATGGTGAGCAAGAATTGCATATTGAAGAACTTATCGAAATACTTTTTAATGGCATTCTTATGCGGACAGAGGGGTAATTACTTCTAACGCAGACAAAATTCAACTTTTACGGCTTACTCTACTATTACTATATTTTTGATGGGAGAGTTTAACAAAAACTTTGCTTTAGAATACTTTCTGGCTCCGCTTCCCGAAAAACCATAAGGTTCAACGGGTATTCCCAGCCTATTCATATCCAACTTACCATTCCCGTTTTCGTCGTGGTAGTAGCTAACGGCATACTCGTGATTGAGCGGTAAATTGTAAATAACCAATTTAGCCACACCATTATGGACGCCAACTTTTCCGCCATTTATGGGTTTTAAGCTTTTAAAGCCCTGCTCCGAATTAAAAAGTCCAATACTCATCAACCCGCCATTAAATTTAAGATTCTTAACTTCAATAATTAGGGTTCCCAATGTATCGCATCTTTGGTTAATTTCCTTTGATAATTCCGTCTCTTGTGATGGATAACTTGCCAATAGATGAACAAAGATGGTCGAAATTGGAATTCCAACTTGCATTACCCCTGCCCGCATAATTTGTTCATTTATACTAGGAGTCAATAATTCAAAATGTTCTTCAATCTTACCAGCGTAAAAACTATTAACATTTGAAAACAAAACCCTTCCGTTAGCCTCAAAATTAAAGCTACTCATGGTCACCGTTTTTATTGGTAACGATATATCAGACTTGAAACTGATTGTGCGATTCGTAAGGTTATACACAATATTCCACTTAGTCCAGTTTTTCACCCAAACTTTGTTTAGAATACCAAAACCAATATCGGCCGGTGTAACTCCCATCCTAGTAGATTCTTCCAGTCCTAGTTCCTTTGCCAAACGTGAAAATCGATTTAGAGAAGCATTATATCCCCCCGTGGTTAATGAGCTACCGTGCGTAAAATATTCAAATGAACTAGAATAGGGATCATTAGTGATAGCATTACACTGGAGATGACTACCAAAGTGAACCTCCATTTTTCCGTTGATAAACTCCACCACGGCTGCATTCCCAGTGCTATCAGCAATAAAGTAGTGAAGTTTGGCAAAAAGCGGAACAATGCAAAGTGTATTGGCCGCTGTTACAACCTCCTCAACATTACTACAATTATCGAGCATATACTGCACCCACTGCAACTCGTTTAAAGGTTTCTGAACATCGAGCGTAGGATACTCGGTATCATCGAGCCAAAGCACTTCTATGGCAAGTCCGGCCTCATTCATTCCGCCGTTGGGCAAAAATTGCCCATACTGATTAAAGGTGATGCTGCCGTATTTTGCTAACCATGTAAAGGTTGGAACATTCCCAACTGGCATTGAAACCCTTGGGCCACGAAGGTTCGTAAGTAAAACTCCCGAATTAGTACTCCAGTCGTAACTTTCCCCATAATAACCTGCCCGTGTGTTTTAAGGCAAAAAGAGGAACAGGAAAAGCCGTTGAGAGAAACAAAAAAAAATAAAAGTGAAATAACCCGTGTTTTTCTCATATCATAAGAATAAAACATCTCCTCAAATGTAAACAATATCGAGCAAACCATCTAAATGTTAGGTAAGAGAATAAGTATTTTAACGATTGCTTTTAGAAAACAATAAACCTAACTTTAGTAAAGTTTTTGTGGCATATTATTACTCTTTTATGAAAATACAAAGGTCATTGAATCTTACACTTAAATTTCCAATGCGCCAACTTTTAAAACTGATTGGATTCATAGTAATCACATTTGGGAGTGGCAACACCTTTGTTTTTGGACAAACCGATACTACCATCACCAAGATGTCCTTCGACCTTGGCATCACCCGCGACCGCAACATCAACCTTTGGCCCATTTTTTTAAGAACTAAAAATGACAAGGAGTCGGATAGGCAGGTTTTATTTCCCATATACCGCAGCTACGAAAGCTTTTCGCCCGTTGAAAAGAGAACACACTTAATACCGCTCTTCTGGAAGGACAGCAGTGCACGTGAAGAAAACCATCGGTTTATTTCCCTCTACTACCCTTCGCTTGTTCATATCGAAAACAACTATTTGGAGCAAAGCCGAACCTTCACGCTGTTAGAACTAGCCCCCCGCATAAATCTTCTTGAGGTTAAAAAATCGCACGATGGGTTAGTAATGGAGAATAACCTACTCTTCTTTTTCTGGTATCAGCAAAACCAACTCTTGCAAAAATCTTACCTTGTTTTATTTCCTGCATACGGGCAATTTAAAAATCCAAAGCGCGAAACGAGTATATTCCTGCCTTTCTATTTCGAAGGAGATAACAAACAAAAGGGAAATCAAACCATAGCCATAACACCACTTTACTGGCAATTCCGATCTCCCCAGAGTTCAAGCCACCTATTTCTACCCTTGTGGTGGGATCAAAAATCGAGGTTTGGAACCGACTCCATATCCACCAAAATACTCTTTCCCTTCTACTGGTCGAAACATCGACCAGGAATAAGCAATGCCGGAATGTTTCCGTTGGTGTGGAAGTTCACTAATCCTTTATATCACTCGCTTACTCTTGTCCCCTTCTATTCCCAAGGCAACAGCCCCGATGGCGTTCGCCGGCATCTTGTATTAACTCCACTGTATTGGCATTTTAAAGATGAGGAGAGCACCGGCAATACAATTTTCCCAATTGTGTGGAGCAGAACGTGGCAAACTCGATATGAGCATAGCAGCTCCTTGGTGCTATTTCCCCTATTCTGGTCCTACCAAGACCAACAGAGCAGCCAACGATTCTTTGTGCCCATTATTTGGCAGTTTAGTAATCCAAACTATGAGTCGCTGACCGTTCTCCCGCTATTTTCAACAGGACATTCACCCAAAGGGGATGCCTCTCACCTAGTGCTAACTCCTCTATTTTGGCATTTTCGTTCACCCGAAAGCACCAGCAACACGCTACTACCCATTTGGCGCTACCGAAAACAGCTGGTTGGCGACGGTTTCCGCACCACTAATTTTATCTTCCCCATATTCTGGAACTGGCAAACGACAACCTACGGGGGAAGCATAATTTTTCCTCTAATTTGGCGTTTTCAAAATCCTAACTATCAATCAACCTCAATAATTCCATTCTATTCAAAAGGAAAATCGGCAGACGATAAGCGTTCACATATGGCCATAAGCCCACTATACTGGCACTTTAACACAGAACAAGGGCGAGGGGAGTTGCTGTTTCCTCTGTGGTGGCAAAAGAGCAAAGCAACGGAAACAAACGACACCAGCCTTTCGCGTGTGGTGCTTCTATACTGGAACTACCGCGATGCGGCAAGAGACCACTTTGGAGTGTTTCCGCTGGCATGGCGCTTTAAAAACCAGACTCGACAATCGTTCACCCTTTTCCCGCTCTACACACCCACTCCCAAACCATTGATAACGACAGGGGATTTACGGCAGTCACGCCGCTCTTTTGGCAGTTTTGGAAGCCTCATCGTGAAAACAGCTTTCTGTTTCCTCTCTGGTGGAGCCGGAGAGTTGAGGAAGGAGGTAACGCAAGCTACACCCGTCTGTTACTGCCTCTATACTACAGACGAACGGACAGCCTACGAAACAACCAAATTGTGTTTCCTGTTCTTTGGAGCCTAAGAAATCCATCATACCGCTCATTTACATTTGTTCCGCTATTTTCGTATGGCCGCAGCCCCGACGGCAGCACACACCACCTGGTGGCAACTCCGCTGTTTTGGTATTATCAAAATGTCAACGGCTACACCACTACGCTGTTTCCTCTGCTCTGGCGAGGCAAGTATGATTCCGGCACCACCTGGAACTCCATTTTCCCTATTTACTGGTCGTTGAACGATGGATGGCAACAACAGCACATCCTCCTTCCGTTGGTGTGGAGTTTTCGCTCCCCTGATTTTCATTCACTTACCATCGCTCCTCTTTTTTCGTTCGGTAGGAACGAAAAACGGCACCGCAGCTACGTTGCAATCACCCCTCTTTTTTGGCATTTCAAGAATTTGAAAGGCCACAGCAACACCCTATTTCCAATATGGTGGAGTAGCAGAATGGGCGATAGCCTCAGCACCAACAAGCACGATGTTTTCTTCCCACTTGTATGGTCATATCGCAAACCAAACCGAACCACCAATATTGTTTTTCCGGTTTACTGGAACTTCAACAATACCAAGCGCCATTCACTAACGGTAGCACCATTTTACTCAAAAGGTTTTAGCCGCAATGGAAAAAACCACCTAATGATTACCCCGTTGTATTGGACATTCAACAGCAAGGCGATCCACCGGGAAATACTTTTCCCTCTTTACACCACCTATCACGACACTTCTAAGGTAAACCGCTATAGCGTTCTCTTCTTCGTGCTTCGAAGCCAACACACGCCAAGCACGAAAAACTTCAGCCTTTGTGGCCATTGGTGGAGCATGTTGCGACACCAAATTACCGTTACTTTAGAGCCGCTCCGTTAGTTTGGAGCAAACGGAGTCCCGCCTCGAGCTACTTTACCATTCAGCCCTTCTACTATCAAAATTCCGATTCATCCGAAAGCACAGTCCGCATTCTTTGGGAACTATACACATACCGCAACCAGCAAGGAATAAAACAATCCAATGGCATTCTTTGGAAAGTTGTCTACTGGGATCGCTATGCCAACGGTGATATGAGTTTCCGCGTTCTTCATCTACTCTACGCCAACACCAAGCTAAAAGGCAAGGAGGAGAAGAGCCTCTTCCCGCTCTATTACTATACACGGGAGAGCAACGGTAACCATTCGCTATCGGTTATGTTCTACTTCTATAACTCCATTAAGCGGCAAATCCCCAACACCAAATACTTCTATGAGGAGGAGCGGGTATTCTGGTTTATCCGCCTGCGCTCCAACTATAGGATGCTGAAGGAGAGAGGAATAATAAATAGAAGTCTTAAATAATAAATATAGAAATGAGTGACGAAGAAAAATACGACTATGAAAGTTTGATTCAGATTATTGAAGTCGTTTTAAAAATCACACACCAAAATCCTATTCCTCAATTATCCAGAACAATTGACTCAACAATAAAAAATAAAAAATACTACTATGAAAAAGTGTATTATTATTCTGAACTTTTCATTTTAAGGATAAAATACAATTTCGAAGCACTAAATCTCCTGTTTCCATATTTTAAAAATAATCCTGAAATACTCTATCCTATCAACCTCATTATGCGTAATCTTATAACAGATTTTCTTACTGGTTCATATTTGTTTACAATTCACTACCAATGTGATGAGTCAAATGAATTCTCAAACCTTGATGAAGTTATTGGAAATCTTAACGCAAAAGCAATTGAGTTTGCTCTTGAAAATGATGAAAAAGATCCAAGGTTAACAATCAAATTTTATATTATCATTTTCCACATAATCTTAAAAAAGAAGATCTTTCTAAAATAAAAAGAAATCCTCTAAATCCAAGCCATATAATCAAAAAAATTGAACATGAAAACAAGACTACAATAAATGATTATTTCAATTCTTATAATAACTATTTTTCAAAATTTGAACATTTTTCAGATTTATTTCCACTTCTAATTTATAAGAAAAACCCCTATCCAGATCATTGCAATGCAGTTATGGCTGGTGCCAATCAAATTGTGAATTGCTATCGTTTTTTAGAGAAATCTATAGAAGATGATAAATTGCTTGAATTAATCAAGAGACTAACAAACTAATGGTCGACTGAATAAGAGTAATTGGTAATAAACAATCTTCGATTTTCTAACAAATTCCCTACCTTAGCCTATCCACAAAATTGGTAAATATAATGTTAGAAATAGCTATAGCCGTTCTAGTTGCGGCAATACTGATGTTGCAAGTATTTATGCTTACCCGCCCAAAAAGCAGTGTTGAGAGCCCTCAGCTCGATGCCATCCTGCGGGAGCAGACCCGCTTTGAGCAGATTTTACGGGAGGAGTTTGCCCGCAATCGCGATGAGCAGCAGCGCACCTCCCGCGAGACCAGAGAAGAGCAGGGTGTTGCTTTACGAAATTTCGAGAAGAAGGTAGAGGAAAACTTTACCGCGTTTAGGGAGCTGCTGCGCACCATGGGCAACGATACCCGCGAGGGGTTAACCGCCAGCTTAAAGTCGTTTGAGGAGCGGTTTGCCCAAAGTGTGAAGGAGTTTAACGAGCTGCAGCGCCAGAAGTTCAACGAGCTGGTTGTGAAGCAAACCGAGATGAACAGCACCACCGAGCTGCGCCTCGAAAAGGTTCGCGAGACGGTGGAGGGCCGCCTAAAGATTATGCAGGACGAGAACGCAAAGAAGCTGGATGAGATGCGCGCCACCGTGGATGAGAAGCTACAGACCACGCTCGAAAAACGTTTAGGAGAATCGTTTAAGCAGGTGAGCGAACGGCTGGAGCAGGTTCACAAGGGACTTGGTGAAATGCAGACTCTGGCCAATGGCGTAGGCGACCTTAAGCGGGTGCTGTCCAACGTAAAAACCAGAGGAATACTTGGTGAAATCCAGCTGAACAATATTCTTGAACAGATTATGGCCCCCGAGCAGTTCGACCGCAACGTGGCAACCAAAAAGGGAAGCCGCGATGTGGTAGAGTTTGCCATAAAACTTCCGGGAAAAGACAGCAACGGACAGGAAGTTTACATGCCCATCGACTCCAAGTTCCCGCTAGATGTGTATAACCAGCTGCTCAACGCCTACGACACAGGTGACGCGGTAGCCATTGCCGCTGCCATTAAGGAGCTGGAACGCTCCATTAAGCAGAACGCCAAGGATATTCGCGACAAATACCTCGACCCACCTTACACCACCGACTTTGCTGTAATGTTCCTACCAATTGAAGGACTATACGCCGAGGTCATTCGCAATACCTCACTAATGGAGGTGCTGCAGCGTGATTATAGAGTGGTAATAACCGGACCTACCACGCTGGCTGCCATTCTTAATAGCCTACAGATGGGGTTCCGAACGCTGGCCATCGAGAAGCGAAGCAGTGAGGTTTGGCAAATTTTGGGTGCCGTCAAGACAGAGTTTTCACGGTTTGGCGATGTGCTCAAGAAGGCACAGGAAAAAATCACCAAGGCCAACGAGGATATCGACCAGCTAGTGGGAACTAGAACTCGGGCCATTGAGCGAAGACTCAGAGGTGTTCAAGAACTGCCCACGACTAAGGCTAATGCCATTCTGCCAGATAAATACGATGATGACGAAGAGGAGGTATAGTAAAATTTTATTCTTCCCTAAAAATTGTGGCTTAACAAAAGCATATCGCTAAATTATATCCATGGAAAAGAGGATAACCAGCCTTCAAAATTCTGAAGTAAAACGATTGGTAGCGTTAACCGAAAAGGCACGCGATCGGAGAGAGCAAAATCGCTTTGTGGTGGAGGGCGTTCGTGAAATCAGCCTTGCCCAGCAAAGTGGCTATACCATTGAAACGGTCTTTCTTTGTCCTGAACTTTACAAACCCGAAACCGATTATCCCATCAACCTAACAAAAGAAAATTTGGTTGAAGTTTCCGCGGAGGTTTATAACAAAATGGCTTACCGTGCAAATGATGGCGGAGTGCTTGGCCTGGCAGAACAAAAGGCACATCGGTTGGATGATCTTCTGCTACCCAACAAGCCACTAATTCTAGTCCTTGAATCGCTTGAGAAGCCGGGCAATCTTGGAGCCATCCTTAGAACCTGCGACGCAGCAGGGGTAGATGCTGTTCTTATCTGCGACGGCAAAACCGACATTTACAATCCAAACGCCATCCGCTCCGGAGTGGGTTGCCTGTTTACCAACCAAATAGCAGTTTGCTCCACCGAAGAGGCCATTTCCTGGTTGAACCAAAATGGCATATCAATTTTCACAACGGATCTTTCCGCTAGCCAACATTACCACCAAGTTAATTACAAAAATGCATCGGCCATAGTAATGGGCTCTGAAGCTTGGGGTGTTTCGAAAGCATGGATTGATGCAGCAACTGCCTGTATTAAAATCCCCATGAAAGGGCGTATCGACTCGATGAATGTGTCCACTTCAGCCGCCATACTCGTTTATGAAGCAAAGCGGCAAAGAGGGTTTTAAGGTAATCACAACGACTGATTGCTGTAGCCTATTTCAACGTCCAATTTTCCCAGGAGGCACTAGCACCACTGCCAACCAGCACCTGCGGCGTTTGCGACTTGCTGTTTACCAGCGCCGATTGCTGCGATACCTTTTGTGTGATATAATCGCTAAGCTCTTTGAGGTCGGTGTTGCCTTTGGTTTCCTGCAGTTTTTTTAGAAGAAAATAGGTGAAAAGCCCATGTTCCTTGTCCTTTAGAGGAAATGCCGTTTCGTCGGCAGAGGTTGCCGTAAGCACAACCAAATTCCCTGAAATGGCATCAGCACGCGGTCGAACCCTCACTCCTCGTCCGGCAAAAAGCGGAGCATTCCTACTATCTCCGCTAAAGCAAGCATCCAGAAAAACAGTTACTGATTGTGCAGGATAGGCGGTGAGCTTCCCATAGAGATACTCGAGCTTAACAGCGGTGGATGGATTGGTGGATATGCCATCAACTGGTAGTAGCAAGGCCGTTCGAGTTTCAACGTCGGGCATACCATGTCCGGCGTAATATACGATAACCTTCGCCTCTCCATTAAATACTTTAATCACGTTTGTAATCCAGTCAATCTCGTTCAGCATCTGACCATACGTTCCATTCACAAGGTAGTGGATGTTCTGTGCTGGAATTCCCAACGTTTTTTCTGCATACTCCTTAAATACATTGGCATCGTTTAAGACATAGGACACCTTAATTTCGTTTGCATATTGCTCGTTGCCAATTATCAATACAAAAGTTTTGTCGTTCACCTCTGTGTTTAAAGGAATATTTTGATCTACATCGGAATGTGGTGCCGCAACAACATTTACTAAGGTAGGCGAAAACATTGAACGCACCATTCATTAAACTTGTCTTCCCATTCCAATTTTTAACAAAATCATAATTCCCAACCTCATCAAACAGTTCGGCGTAAAGCGACTTATAATCTTGAGTTAAAAGTTTACCAGCCCTGTAATAGGGATAGATTGTAACGCTAAAATCCGAGTTTTTAGTAAAAATAAAAGACGACCTATCAATTCCAGGAACAGTTAGCTGCACATCTATATCGACGCTCGTTTTTCCCCACCATGGGGTAAAAGGCCAAGTTCCAACATATGGCCAAAAGAAAACGGCGTCGAGTATCCATGTACGTTTAATATCCTTTTTTGGCCTAATGGTAATATCGGCTGCAAGGTTCGGATATTGCTTTTCAATTTCGCCTATCGAGGGGTTATATCGGAGGTAGTCGGTAAACTCATCCATGAAAAGTTTTTTCTCTGTAGGATTATCTCTTTTGGTAGTTTCAACATTGAAACTATTTACTTGCAATTCTTTAACTGGTGCTACAGCGTTTCGAATTGGCCTGTCGACCATAACCAAATGACGAGGTGTTGTGCATCCGAAAAACAGCGTAACTATGGTTAATACAAAATAATTCGTTGAAGAAAAAAATGATTTCATAAGGAATGAAAAATAATAACCTGTAATACAAATATAATAAGCATGACCTCTCGTTAAATCACCAATCCTTCAATATAAGAAAAAAGCCCGCTACCGGGCTTCTATGTTACCTTGTTTTCAAATCCCCATTTCTAGTAGACCAAATCATTACGGCTATTCCCGCTATGATAAACGGTATGCTTAATATTTGACCCATATTTATGGCCATTGTATTTTCAAAGCCAACTTGAGGATTTTTTACAAACTCAATGAGAAAACGTGCCATAAAGAGCAATACCATCATTAAACCAATGTAGAAACCATGGTTGTTCACCTTCTTGCCCTTACGATACATCCACCAAAGAATTGCAAAAATGAGCAAATAGGAAAGTGCCTCATATAGCTGAGTAGGATGCTTTGGAACAGTTTCGCCATTCCTTAAAAAAACCATACCCCAAGGCAAATTGGTTTGATGTCCGTAAATTTCAGAGTTCATTAAATTGCCAATTCGAATAAAGGCTCCACTCAATGGAACTACAATAGCAATACGGTCGAGCGACCAAAGATAAGGCCGTTTATACTTTTTAGAAAACAGGTAAAGCGCAACAAGAATACCCAATGCAGCACCATGACTGGCTAAACCGCCATGCCACACCTTTATAATTTCGAGTGGGTGCGAAAAATAATAACCAGGTTCATAAAAAAGAATATGCCCAAGACGAGCCCCCACAACTACCCCGATAATCATATAAAATGTAAGCGAATCAAGAACTTCCAAAGAGATTTTTTCACGCTTAAACATCTGAACAAACACGATATAGGCCGCATAAAAAGCAAGTGCAAAAAGCAACCCATAGTAGCGAATTGAGAAAGGACCTACCGAGAAAATTACGGGATTAATATCCCAATTAATAAATGCAAGCATTGACCGTTGATTTAAAAATTAAACAACTCGTTTCAAAGTAAAGCCAAACGTCGTTCCTTCGTTAACCGTGCTTTTAAACGTTTATGCTCTGCTCATGAGCTTCAATAATATGCTTAACAATGGCAAGGCCTAGGCCCGTACCACCTTGATCGCGAGAACGACTTTTGTCAACTCTGTAAAATCGCTCAAATATACGAGGAATATCTTTAGGAGGAATCCCCACTCCGTTGTCAGCAACTTCTACTAAAATCCGATCCATCATGTCGGTAAAAGAGACTGTTGATTTTCCACCCTCTTTGCCATAGTTAATTGAGTTCACTACCAAGTTGGTAATTACCTGATATATCTTTTTTTTATCGGCTTTTACCCAAATTGGTCTATCATAATTTTTATGAAAGTGAAGTTTTATATTTCGCTCCTTTGCTCTGATTTCTTGTGCCTCAAATACCTCGTCAACCAGAAGCACAATATTAAACTTTTCCTTAGATAATTTTAATACACCCGCTTCCAATTTGGAAATTTCCTCCAAATCCTCAACGATGGAAATAAGCCTATTTATGCTTTTTTCGGATCGTTCCAAATACTTCCGATTGATTTTTGGATCTTCTAAAGCCCCATCGAGAAGAGTGAGAACATAACCTTGAATATTGAAGATGGGTGTTTTAAGCTCGTGTGAAACATTCCCAAGAAATTCTTTGCGATACTTTTCAAGCTCCTTTAAATGAGATATTTCCCTGGTTTTTCGCTTCACCCAAGAATTCACCTCCTTATTTACCTCCTCCACAATATCCCGTTCCTCAATGTCATCCATGATTTTTTCATCAGAGATATTCAAGTCGTGAATGGTTTTGTAAATAGGGCGAATTTTTTCGAATATAAACCTATTTAATAAATAGTAACATAAAACATATATTACTAAAAACAAAGAGAGACTCGATAGGGCAACCGTAAGATAAAATTTTTGCCTATCGAAATCAAAAGTGAAAATAAGAATTACACCAGAGGCGATGGAGGCAAATACCGAAATAAGTACCGCCATTTGCTTGGGTGTTGTACCTTTCATTTTAATTACCTATTTACTGAGGATTACTACTTTGCCAAAGAAAACTGTTTTTACTTACCCATATACTGCTTCATCAGCTTGGTTATATACTTTCCTACAATATCGAACTCGAGATTTACGATAGTTCCAGCCGTAATTGATGGAAATTAGTATGTTCATAGGTATATGGAATAATGGCCACCTGAAAGCTCTTCGGTTGTGAATTAACCACGGTTAAACTCACCCCATTTACTGAAATAGAGCCCTTTTCCACCGTAATATTTCCATCAAGGGTTGGTTCATATTCAAAGGTGAAATACCAACTTCCATTAACCTCCTCAACTTTTCTGCAAACTGCAGTTTGGTCTACGTGACCCTGCACTAGATGTCCATCGAGAAGACTGTCAACCTTCATACTGCGCTCTAAATTAACTTTATCGCCTATCTGCAAAGAACCTAGGTTAGACTTTATAAGCGTTTCCTTAATTGCCGTTACGGTATAAGTTTTTCCTTCCTTTTTCACTACCGTTAAGCAAACGCCATTGTGCGCAATGCTTTGATCAATTTTTAGCTCGTTGGTAAACGAACATTCCATTGTAATATGCAGGTTATCCTTATCGTGTTCCAACTTAACCACAGGAGCTGCTTCCTCAACAATACCAGAGAACATAGCCTATTTATTTTTAGTTATCGGGGTAAAGTTAGTATATTTTGATTACCCTAACTTTAAGTTTAGGTTGGCAGTGTGGTTTGTGCCAAACTTTTTAACTTTGTCACATTAATAAAGTTACTCGTTTTGAAAAAAATATTAATACTCGCCCTAGGTGCAATAATTGTTGCCCTTACCATGCCTCGTTGCGCAAGTATCGGTTCCATTTCTGGTGGACCAAAGGACTCCCTTCCGCCCGTTTTGTTAAGCAGCACACCGGCCATGTTCGAGAAAAATTTTTCACACAAAGAGATTAAGCTCAACTTTGACGAATACATCCAGCTAAAGGATCCATCCAAACAGTTTTTCATCTCTCCCCCCATCGAAAAGCCAGCTTATCCAATGCCAAGGGGAAAATCCGTTATGGTAACCTTGGAAGATCCATTAGCACCAAAAACAACCTATACCATTGGATTTGGAAGCTCAGTGGTAGACAATAACGAGGGCAATAAACTTAAAAACTTGCAGTTAGTGTTTTCCACCGGAGATAATCTTGACACCTTGGCGGTAGAGGGAAGAATAATAGATGCGTTTACACAAACGGTTCCGGAGGATGTAAAGGTAATGCTCTACACCGATGCAAGAGATTCTATACCCTTTATCCAAAATCCAAGTTTCTATTCCTATGCCAATAAGGATGGTTTTTTTAGGGTACCAAATGTTCCTAATGGAACCTATAAGCTAGTAGCCATTCAGGATAAAAATGCCAACCTAAAATACGACCAGGGCAGTGAGTTGGTTGGGTTTGTCGCAAAACCAGTTCAATCTATTATTCGAAGCCGGATTGATACACTAAATAACGACAGCATCTCAACGGGCCTAATAAAGTTAAATATGTTTAAGGAGCCCACATTAAACCTTGCTCTTACAAATATTGAACGTATAAAAGCCAACCAGATAAAGGTTGTCTTTTCAAAGTCAGCCCCTACTATGCCATCTTTAACAGTAAAGGGTGTAGCCGGAAGTCCTTTTGTGATCGAATCCTCTCCAGAAATTGATAGTGTAATTTTTTGGCTTATGGACAAGGAACTCATCCATAACGACTCCCTATCGGTTGAATTAACCTATACCCGAACAAACAAGAACCGTGAATTGGAAGACACCACCGAACTGCATAAGTTGTTTTTTGAAATGCCCAAAGAACGAACTCATAGTAAAAAAACAGAGGAAAAAATTCCCGGTTTTAACCCCACTTTCATAAACGATATTAAGCAAGGTGTAATCCCAACCAATCCACTCCGGCTTCAATTACCAAGTCCTCCCAGCTCAATTGACTCTTCAAAAATATTCCTGATGGCAAAACATTTAAAAGATTCTTTGCCGCAACCCATTTAGGATAGAGCCAACGAAAAACCCTAGGGAATTTAATTTTGCAACTAATTGTAAGGATAGCGTTACTTACTTCTACCGTTTCCTACCAGGTGCATTTCAAAGTGCCGATGGCCTTGCTAACGACACATTATCAGGAACTTTTTCCCTAGCGCAAAAAGAAAAATTTGGAACATTTATATTGAAATTCAACAATGTTCCCAACCCAATCATCATACAGCTCCTCTCGGAAAAAGGAAACATCCTACAGGAATTAAACCTAAATACAGAAAAAACCGATACGCTAACCTACATTTTACCAGGGAAATACCAATTTAAAGTCATTGACGATGTAAATGGGAATGGGAAATGGGATACAGGTAACCTAATAAAAGGCATCCAACCAGAAGATGTGCGACTTTATATGCCATTTCCTAACAAGCCATTTTTAATCATTAAGGCAAATTGGGAAAATGAACTTCAGCTTGATATAAAAAAAATACTAAGTAACTAAAACAAGCTAGCCATGTCTGTAATGTTAAGTTACGCCATATTTCCCTCCGACAAAGGATCGAGCGTATCAGAATATGTAAGTAAGGTTATTGAAATGGTAAGACAATGTGGTTTTCACTACCAGCTTACCCCAATGGTTACGATTGTGGAAACCAAAACCATGGAACAGGCCTTAGATGTGATTAACCAATCGTATATAATTCTCGAACCGTATTGTGATAGGCTATACCTAAGCTTAACAATGGACATAAAAAGGGGCAACGAGGATAGAATGGAACAAAAAATACGCTCTATTGAAAGTAAAATTGGACCCGTTTCAAAATAATGGCCTTAATGATAAATAAGAAAAATACACTTTTACTCATACTATTGCTCGTTTGCAGCATCCCCTCCTTTTCTCAACTCGAAATAGGGATTAGGGGTGGTTTTCTTACCACCAATCGTAATTTTGTGCCCGATATCAAGTCCAAAAGTATTGGAAGCATCAACAATTACGGGTTAGTATTTACTGTTTTTGGTGAAAAGTTTTTGGGCATGCAAACAGAGCTAGCCATGACAGAGCGTGGTTATAAGATTCGTTGGGTTATAAACATCAGCAGCAGATGGTGGAACTGCCTATTTTGGGTCAAATCCGATTCAGCTATAAATTTATTTCCCTATTTATAAACGCCGGTGCCTATGGTGGCTATCTTCTAAAGAGTACCAATGAGATTTCAACCAGCGGAACATCCACCACTATTCAAAACCATGAATTTGTGAAAGGAATCGATAGACGGTTCCAGTATGGATTGGCTGGTGGTCCTGGACTAGCATTTCGAACAAAGCACTTTTCCATTCAAGCAGAGGTTCGCTACTACATGGGCTTTTCCCATCTCTACAACCCGGCATTTGACGATATGCCCGCAGAATCGAAAGAAACAGGACTCGGTGGATTTATTGGTATTCTTTACCGAATTCGATAGCACACGCAGAAATATCTTACTCGACTAAAAATTATACTCGGATGTGTTCCAAGTATTTAGTATCTTTATTGAAAATAGAAAATGAATCGACTATTTCTGTTCTGCATTCTTTTTTTATAACCACGGTTGCCATTAATGCACAACCAGCCTTTGTACAAGAAGGCTTAGCGTCATACTACGGTAAGGATTTTCATGGGAAACACACCTCCAGCGGTGAAGTCTTTTCAAAACATAAATTAACGGCCGCGCATCTATCTCTGGATTTTGGCACCATGGTTAAAGTCACCAATTTAGCCAATGGAAAAAGTGTGGTGGTAAGAATTAACGATCGTGGTCCATTTTCAAAAAGTAGAATCATCGATCTTTCACGGGCTGCAGCGCAAAAATTGGATATGATTGCAAGCGGCACAGCCAAGGTGCGAATTGAAACCATTGCCAAACAAGTTCAAGACACAATTAACCAAGATACATTATCGTCAGATGTAAAGAAGGAATTCTTTGAAATTGATGTAAAGACTGCAAACCATGTTGGTTGGGCTGTTCAAATTGGAAGTTTTGGAGAATCGGCAAACCTAATAACCATGGCTAATCACATAATGCAGGAATATAACCAACACCTGTTGGCACAAGTAGCAACAGTTAAGGGAATTAAGGTCTATCGACTGTTGGTAGGTCCCCAGCCAAGTGAGTCTGAAGCAAAGGCATTACTTCTTCTTCTCAAAAAGGAATATCCCGATTCGTTCGTAACCAGCCTTAACTAGTAAAGAATTCCCTGCGTTCTAAAACTTCCCATCACAAAAAGCTCCTTGGGGTGAATAATGAGCACTGGGACATTAGCCTTATTGAGCATCTGCTGAGCATAGCTGCCCAAAACAAAGTTACTCAGGTCTGTCGACTGCTCACTCATTATGCTAATCATATCAGCCTCTACACGTTTTGCATATTCGATTATTACGTCAGTAATATTGTCCCCAACAATAAACTCTTGCTTAACCTCAATTTTGTAGCCTTTAAAAACTCGCAAACCTGATAGGTATAAGCTTTAATTTTTGCTTCAATATCTTCGCTACCTATCGAAGAAACACCAACAACATGAACTTCCCGCGTTAAAAAGAGTAGCCAACTCAGCCGTTTGTGGAACTTTTTGCCTTGAATCGGCAGTAATATCAATAGGTAAAACAATTCGCTTAATGTCTTTATGACAGCATCCATGTCGAATGGTAATTACCGATCTATCGGTGGCGGTAACAATGCGAAAGGCATTGCTGCCAATAAAGAGAGCCTCAAAACCAGATGCGCCATGGGTAGAACAAACTACCATGGAATCCTCGAATGCTTCGGCTTGCCCCACTACCTCTTGGTAAACCTTCCCCTTCTTAACAATATAACTTAAGCGGCTTTCTTTCCCCATTTTTGGGGAATACTCCAAAACCAACTTATCCAACTTCTTTTTGGCATCCTGCCGCTCCTCCACCAAACTATAACGGGCATAATCCTTCACCTTTTCCTGGACAAAAACTAGTTGAATATGGCACGGTATATGCTTAGAGAGCGTTACGGCCATCTTAATACCATTCAATGATTCCTTTGAAAAATCGATGGGAACAATTATATGCTTCATGGGTTTAGCAAATTAGGGTTAACTCGAATGGGAACCCTCGTTAAAAACTATCCCAAGTTAAGGATTTTTTAAGTAATAGAATGGGGTATCTCCAAATAAAGTAGTGACGATATATCTTTTAATGTTTATCACTACCCTTTTACAATTGAACGAATGTTTCATTAATAGCCTACAATTTTTGCTACGTTTAAAATAAAAAAATGGTAGGGTTTTATGCTCGTGATTGGTATTACAATTAAACAAGATGTTTTACTAAACACCATCGGTCATAAAATCGTTTCTAAAAAATTTTTCAACCTCCGACGAGCTGCAGTATAGAACGCTAATTTTATCATACCTTATTATTATGCTCATCCTTGCTGCCATATCTAACTTTTACTAGCGTCTATCGTAACAGCTCAATCCTCAATCTTTACAAGTCAACCCGTCGCGTCAAGATTGGGTAGCCCAAGTTTCCTGAAAAATCAATTACTTTGCAGGATAATTAAGGCAAAAGCAATGAGCTACTGCAATAATCTATTTAACTACCAACGCGCACAAACAGTGCAGGTGGCAATTGGCAACCAGCCCTTGGGCGGCTCAAGCCCCATCCGTGTTCAATCCATGACCACCACCAATACCCTCGATACCGAGGCAACCGTGGAGCAGTGCATCCGAATATTTGATGCCGGCGCCGACTACGTCCGCATCACCGCACAGGGCATTCAGGAGGCGGAAAATCTAAAAAACATTAGAAAGCGCTTCAACAGCGCGGCTACAATCTGCCACTAGTTGCCGATATTCACTTCAACCCAAAGGCGGCTGAGGTGGCTGCCCAATACGTGGAAAAGGTTAGAATCAATCCCGGCAATTTTGCCGAACGACGACCGGCAGGAGCCACCTACACCGAGGAGGAGCTAGGTGAAGCCCAAGAGAGAATCACCGTTGCGCTAGCCTCATTTATTGCTATCTGCAAAGAGCACCATACCGCCGTGCGCATTGGGGTAAACCACGGCTCACTCTCCGAGCGCATGGTGAACCAGTTTGGCGACACGCCCGAAGGAATGGTGGAGTCGGCCTTGGAATTTCTGAGAATATTCCGTGCAGCCAACTTTCACAACCTGGTAATCTCCATGAAGAGCAGCAATACCCGCGTGATGGTTCAGGCTGTTCGGTTGCTTGCCTCCGCATGAAAGCCGAAGGAATGGCCTACCCTCTCCACCTAGGTGTTACCGAGGCAGGGAATAGCCGCGAAGGACGAATTAAGTCGGCGGTGGGAATAGGCGCACTGCTGGCCGATGGACTTGGCGACACCATTCGCGTTTCGCTCACCGAGGAGCCGGAATACGAAATCCCCGTTGCCCAAAAGTTGGTGAACTATTTTGCCAAGCGAACCACACCCTCCGATATGGTTGCCACAGACTTTACACCCATAAATTCCTACTCCTATGACCGCCTTGCATCCACCGATTTGGGTTGGATTGGCGGCAGCATACCTCCACTGGTTTTCGTCCAGCTACGCGATGGAGAAAACGTTGAAACAGCAAAAACAAGCCTTGCCTCAACGCTGGGAGCAACCCCCGCTACCCGATATCATTATTCAGCCCAGCAGCACCAATAAAACTATAGCCACCGCCTTCGCCTCCGATGGCTCCTTCAGCAAGAGCTGGTCACCCATGTGGAACAGCTAAATGGAGCAGCAATGGTAGAGATTGACTACACCGTGGTGGGCAATAAGCTATTTGCAGCGTTAAAGGAAAATGCATCAGCAGTGATTATTGTAAACAGCACCACCCAAAATCCGGTAGCCGAATACCGCTCAGTGATCTATCGCCTAAGAGAGGCAGAACTTACCAACCCGATTATTCTTAAAAGAGAGTATGCCGACAATGACGTGGAGGCTTTTCAGCTAAAGGCGGCTGCCGATTTTGGCGCCATGCTGCTCGACGGCGTTGGAGACGGTATTTACGTTGTGGCTCCCAACCTTCCGCTGGCGGAGGTGGTTACCACCAGCTTTGATATTCTCCAATCGGCGCGCGTGCGCACCACTAAAACGGAATACATCTCCTGCCCAGGTTGTGGCCGAACGCTCTACAACCTGCAGGAGGTAGCCAGCCAAATAAAGGCCCGCACCTGTCACCTCACCGGGCTCAAGATTGGCATTATGGGCTGTATTGTAACGGCCCCGGCGAAATGGCCGATGCCGACTACGGCTACGTGGGTGCCGGTCCGGGGAAAATTAACCTCTACAAGCAGAAGGAGCTGGTTAAAAAGAATATCCCCCAGAGCGATGCGCTGGAGGAGCTCATTAGCCTAATTCGGGAGAATGGGGATTGGAAGGAGAGGTAAAAGAGGGGATTAGTTATTTAGGAGGTTCGGTTGTTAGGAAACTGCCGTGAGTCAGGATGCCACTTGTACGCATCAAAGAAATAGTAGCGCCCTGACTGGTTCTTAGCTGCAGCAGCTTAATTTCCCCGCCATAAATGGCGGGGCATAAGGTCAAACCATAATATGCGAGGGCTTCAGCCCTTTCCTACCATTGCCAAAGGGCTAAAGCCCTACCCTGTAAATTTTTGTTTTTCCCTATCCCCAGCCTAAAGGCGCGGGGATAACTAGATTGGCTATAAGTTCGAGTTTAACAGGTGGATGTACGAACTAGAGCCCGCCTTGTCCGGAAAACGAACTGCAACCCCAACAAGAAAATTTCTACCCCTCCTTGTTGGTAACTCCTTTGAGGTATTTGTTAACTAAGGTCTGTAAGTCAATGGGGTTTATTGGCTTGCTGATATAGTCGCTGCAACCACAGGCCAATATCTCGTCTCGATCATTCTCCAAAGCATAGGCCGTTTGAGCAATAATGGGCAGGTCGGGAAGAAATTGTCTTATTTGCTTTGTAGCCTCGCATCCGTCCATCACTGGCATCTTAATGTCCATAAGGACTAAGTCTATCGATGGGTTGGCTCGGCAGATTTCAACGGCTTCGAGTCCATTTTTTGCAGAAATTACCTGCAGACCATAGTTGGTGAGCATTACGTTAAGCAGCATAAGGTTTACCGAATCGTTCTCCACCGCCAAAACCGTTTTGGAACCAACTTCAACCTGCAAGGAATCGTTCAAAGATTTTTCTGCTTGGGACAAAACTTCATTGGCTGAGTTGTTGGGTATGGTAAAGTAGAAGGTGGAACCCTTTCCCTCCTCGGATTCCAGCCAAATTTCGCCACCCATTAACTCCACGTACGCCTTGGATATGGACAACCCCAACCCGGTGCCCCCTGCCGAGCGGGTGGAGGCGGTATCTGCTTGCTGGAAGCGATTAAATATGGTCTGGTAAAAATTTTTCGGTATGCCTATCCCGGTATCCCTAACAAAAAACTCAACCTGGCTGCTGTGCAAGGAGTAGCCAAAGCTTACTTCCCCCTCCGTTGTGAACTTGAGCGCGTTGTCTAGCAACTTGGATAACACCTGAAACAAGCTTTGCCTCATCAGCGAAAATGGTGATAGCTGCATCGGTTGATGTAAGGCGCAACTCAACGCTCTGTACATTTGCTCTAAATGAAAATTCTTCCTGTAGCCTAGCAAGCACCTCATCTAGCTGAACAACCGATTGCTTCACCACCTCCTGTCCAGCCTGTATGCTGGAGATGCACATGATGTCTGAAACGATGTTGTGCAATCGCGTTCCGCTCTGATCGATAATGGATATGTATTGGCTTCGCTTTTCAGGTGCAAGATTTGGCATGTTCAAGAACTTGGAAAACCCCAAAATGGCGTTTAGTGGCGTTCGTACCTCATGGGAAATGTTTTGCAAGAAGGCCGTTTTAAACGGTCGCTCTCCTCCGCCCGTTCCTTGGCCCTTACGAGCTCCAGCTCCACCAACTTCTTTTCGGTTTGATCCTGAAGAGCACCGATCACCCGTATGGGTTTACCTGTCGCATCGTGCTGCAGATAAGCCCTATCAAACACCCAGGCGTAGGTGCCATCCTTTCGCTGATAGCGGTACTCGTCTTGCCAAAATTCATTATTGGAGGCAAAAAATTGGTATATCTTTTCTGTTACCCGCGCTCTATCGTCCGGATGAATTCTTAGTGCGGCCTCCTGATCGGTGTTTTCCTGCTCCGAATTGCTCCAGCCGAAGATGGTTTCAAAGTTGTCGCTGCGCCACATTGTGTTGGTGGATAGCTCACGAGCCCAAATACATCCTTGGTAGCTTTGGCGGCCAACCGAAAGCGCTCCTCGCTCTGCACCATCAGCTCCGCCTCTCTCATACGAGCAGTAACATCAGCGGCTACCCCAATAAGTGCAATAGGTTGCTTCTGTTCGTCATAGATTACGGAGGTTGAAAGCCGAATGGTAAATTCGCTACCGTCCTTTCTTACGTTGACCAGCTCCCCACTCCACCCTCCGGCCAGTGAATCAGGTAAAATTTCGGCCACCCGCTCAGGGCTATTCTTGGTGGAGGTAACTTTAAAGATGGATTGCCCGAGCAACTCCTTCTCCTCGTAACCATAGGTTTTCAGAAATGCCTCGTTCATAAAAATAAGCTTATTGTCCATATCGGTAACGCTCACCATCTGGTTAACGCTCCTTAGGGCGTTGGCAAGCAGACGAATCTCCACTATGGCTTGCCGATGCCAACTTACCTCCCTCTTTAGATATCCATTTTTTCCCTGCAGCTGAAGCAGGAAGAAGACCAGCAACATCGTAACCAGAATCAAAAGCAACGACTGAATGGATTCATGGTAGATGAAGCTGCGCCACTGGTTCGACAGCATATCTACCCCCAAAACAGCGGTGGTCTTACCGGTTCTTCCATTTTTTATGGGAATCAGCACCGTTCGCCCAGCTACCTCTCCTGTTTACGTGCCAACCTGTTACCAATGATCGCCCCTCTATCGCAACCTGCCGTTGCTCCTTAACCGTGTCGATATCGTCAAGTAGAGAGTCTCTCCCCTGCTGACTAGAGCTGGCCATAAGATGAAGATTCCCGTTTTGCTCCTTGTAAAGGTGTGCTTGAAGTTCTCCATTGCTTGATTTTACAAAATTGGAAAGGACATTTTTTATGATCGTAATCGTGGGGGATGGGGGGACGCTATCCTCTACTAGCCGACTTAAAACCTCCTTGGGCAAGGATGCCTCAATTGATTGACCAACATAAATTAACTTATGCGTATTGAGCTCCTCCACCCGATGGATAATATAGAATAGGTGCCATAGCCCCACCGTCATCACCAAGAGGAGGGGTATGGTGTATTGTAAGATTTTTTGATCTTAACGTGCATGGTCATGGTAGGTAAAATTGTACACGAATAAACGAAAATTATGAATTTTCTCTTATTTTATTGTGATGGAGGTTCCTCAATTGTTGACAAACACAAAATCATGCACATCTGTCCAACTAATGAGTTTAAAAACAAAGAACAACCTAGCGCACACGACCTAGGCTGGACCAAAATTGGCTTATCACGCTATTTACCCTAAGTCAGGGTGCCGCTTGTATGCGTTCCTTAAATTGTCGCACCCTGACAGATTCATAGCAGCAGCTTAATTCCCCCACCATTGATGGAGGGGTATTCCGTTAAACCGTGGAAAAGGCGAGGGCTTCAGCCCTTAATCTGGCAAGGCTAAATGCAAAAACTCCGAACACTTAACAGTGTCCGGAGTTCTGTGGGCCCAGTTGGTATCGAACCAACGACCCTCTGATTATGAGTCAGATGCTCTAACCGACTGAGCTATGGGCCAAGGACTTTCCCGTTCGGAAAAAGTTTTCCTTATTTTGCGCTGCAATATTACGCATTTACAACGAATTTGCCAATACCCATTTTTAGTTTTTTAAAATGCATACAATCATTAACGAACTGCGCAATACATCCATTCGCAACATCATCTTCGACTTAGGTGGAGTTATACTACCCATCAACTACCAATTAACCATCCGTAAATTTGAGGAGTTTGGATTTACCAACTTCAAGGAAACATTCACCCAAGCTGCTCAAATAGACCTCTTCGATAAGCTGGATAAGGGGCTTGTTAAACCGGAAACTTTCAGAACAACCATTCGCGAAATTGCAGGTAAAAACCTCTCCGACGCCCAGATTGATGAAGCATGGAATGCAATGCTACTCGATTTTATACCGGCACGCCTAGCACTACTAACAAAAGTAAAGGAATACTACAATACCTTCCTGCTTAGCAACACTAATGCCATACATTACGCGGTTTACCTTAACCAGCTAAAAAAACAAACGGGCATCGCTACGCTATCTGGTTTTTTCAATAAGGAGTATTACTCGCACCTCATTCATCTTCGAAAACCCGATAGAGAAACATTTGAGTTTATCCTTCATGAAAATGGACTTAAGCCGGACGAAACACTTTTTATTGACGATACACTTCAACACGTGGAGGGGGCACGAAAAGCTGGCCTTAAAGCCTATCATCTAAAAGTAAACCAAGGTGAGTCCATCGAACAATTGTTCGCCTATTTGCTTTAATACGTCAACCAATTATAATAGCCAAACTTTCCGTTGGCCAATTAGTTGGCAGATTGAAGGTCAAAAATTTGGTATTTCTGCATTGAAGCATATCTTTGTGGGATTTTAAAAAAATTGACCTATTCCTAGAATGTTTAAACTATCTCTAAACCACGGTAGTGAGATTGTAAAAAACGTTGGATCAAGAAATATTACAAGAAAAAGTTGTTAGAGAAAAATATCGCAATCAATGAATTCAAAATTTCCGGAGTACAAAGGACTAGACCTGTCACAGGTAAACAAAGAGGTATTAAAAACCTGGGACGACCACGATACATTTCACAAAAGCCTCAAGATTAGAGAGGGACACCCCGCATTTGTCTTTTACGAAGGTCCTCCCTCTGCAAACGGTATGCCCGGCATTCACCATGTTATGGCCCGTACAATAAAAGATGTTTTCTGTCGATACAAAACCCAACAGGGATTTCAAGTTCATCGTAAAGCCGGATGGGATACCCATGGGCTACCCGTGGAGCTCGGCGTTGAAAAAATGCTCGGCATCACCAAGGAGGATATTGGCAAATCTATATCAGTGGAGGAGTATAACCGAACCTGCCGCAAGGAGGTGATGAAATATACCGACCTATGGGAAGACCTTACCCACAAAATGGGATACTGGGTCGACATGGAAAACCCATATATCACCTACGACAACCGTTACATCGAAACGCTTTGGAACCTCCTTAGCCGACTCTACGAAAAGGGGCTTCTATACAAGGGTTACTCCATTCAACCATACTCACCGGCAGCAGGTACTGGACTTAGTACCCACGAGCTCAACCAGCCCGGATGCTACCGTGACGTGAAGGACACCACCATGGTTGCCCAATTCAAGGTGGTCAGGGATACCAAGAATGAATTTTTGTTTAAGAATGCCGATGCTGACGTTTTCTTCATCGCATGGACCACTACACCTTGGACTCTTCCTTCCAATACTGCCCTCGCCGTTGGAAAAGGAATCAACTACCTGCGTATAAGAACATTCAACCCCTACACCTCTTTGCCCGTAGTTCTAATTCTGGCCAAGGATCTTATGGGCAACTACTTCCCCGAAAAGAACAGGGACCTTAGCCTCGACGATTATAAGCCGGGCGATAAAAATATCCGTTTAAGGTGCTTTCGGAGCACAAGGGCTCCGATTTAGAGGGATGCCGCTATGAGCAGCTAATGCCCTACCAGCAACCCACCGATGGGGACGCCTTCCGCGTGCTGATTGGTGACTTTGTCTCCACCGAAGATGGAACAGGCATTGTGCACATCGCCCCCAGCTTTGGTGCCGACGACTTCCGTGTTGCCAAGCAAAATGGTATTGGCTCACTAACGCTAGTTGACAAAACTGGACGATTTATAGATGGTTTAGGTGAATTCAGCCACCGATTTGTAAAGAACGAATACGACGATAGCATCCCAAAAGATGCTCCTACACTGGATGTGGACATTGCCGTAAAGTTAAAACTAGAAAACAAGGCGTTTAAGATTGAAAAGTACGAACACAGCTACCCCCATTGCTGGCGTACCGACAAGCCAGTACTCTACTATCCGCTCGACAGTTGGTTCATTAAAACCACTGCGCTTCGCGACCGGATGATTGAACTCAACAACACCATCAATTGGAAGCCACAAAGCACCGGAACCGGACGCTTTGGAAAGTGGCTCGAAAATTTAGTTGACTGGAACCTATCCCGCTCTCGTTTCTGGGGTACACCATTACCCATTTGGGCTACCGCCAACCAAAGTGAGCGCAAATGTATTGGTTCCGTGGCACAGCTCAAGTTGGAGATAGACAAATCGGTCAAGGCTGGCTTTATGCCAAGCAACCCGCTGGCCAAGTTTGTTGAAAGCGATTTTAGCAAGGATAATTATGATAAGTTCGATCTCCATCGTCCTTTTGTCGACGAGGTAGTTCTCGTTTCCGATAAAGGTGAAAAAATGCTCCGCGAGCCCGATCTCATCGACGTGTGGTTCGACTCCGGTGCGATGCCCTACGCTCAAGTTCACTTCCCATTCGAAATGAACGAAAAAGAGCTGATGCAGGTTTTCCCCGCCGACTACATCGCCGAAGGCGTTGACCAAACCCGTGGCTGGTTCTTTACCCTCCACGCTCTCTCCACCATGCTCTTCGACTCTGTTGCTTTCAAAAATATCATCTCCAACGGGTTGGTGCTCGACAAGAATGGTAACAAAATGAGCAAACGCCTTGGCAATGGGGTTGACCCCTTTACTGCCATTGAACAATATGGTTCTGACACCCTTCGTTGGTACATGATTACAAACTCTCAACCTTGGGATAATCTTAAATTTGACCCCGCTGGAGTTGACGAGGCAAAGCGTAAATTCTTTGGAACAATCTACAACACATACTCCTTCTTTGCCCTTTACGCCAACGTTGATGAATTCCGGAACCTTGAGGCAGAAGTGCCTGTTAGCAAAAGACCGGAAATCGATCGATGGGTACTCTCCTTGCTTCATTCACTAATAAAGGAAGTTACCGACGCCTATGAGAGCTATGAACCCACTCGGGCTGGTCGCGCCATTCAAGATTTTGTAACAGAAAACTTGAGTAACTGGTATGTTCGCCTCAACCGCAAGCGATTCTGGGGTGGCGAATACAACCAAGATAAGGTAGCCGCATACCAAACACTTTACACCTGTCTCGAAACTATTTCTATGCTGGCAGCACCTATTGCTCCGTTCTTCATGGATAAAGTCTTTACCGACCTCCACAAAGCTTCGGGGAAAAGTACTGCAGAGAGCGTTCACCTTTCCGATTTCCCAAAGTACAATGAGTCGCTCATCGACAAAAAATTAGAATTACAGATGGGCATTGCACAGCGTGTATCGTCTATGGTACTTGGATTACGCCGTAAGGTAAACATCAAGGTGCGTCAACCGCTTACCAAAATTATGATTCCAGTTCTTGACAAAGAGATGCAAGAAAGCATTGAAGCCGTTAAGAATCTCATCCTAACAGAGGTAAACGTGAAGGAGATGGAATACATTACCGATACCAAGGGAATGTTGGTAAAAAAGATCAAGCCAAACTTCAAAACACTTGGGCCCAAATTTGGTAAGCAGATGAAGGAAATATCCAATGCGGTGGCAGCCTTTTCTCAAGATGATATCATAAAGGTTGAAACCACTGGATCGTATGTTATTCCTTCAAGTGCAGGTGACTTAACCATTACCCTAGAAGATGTTGAAATACTTTCGGAAGATATACCCGGTTGGCTAGTAGCCAGCGAGGGTCGCCTTACCGTTGCACTGGACATCACCGTTACCGAAGAACTGCATCAGGAAGGTATTGCACGAGAACTCATAAACCGTATTCAGAATATCCGTAAAGATATTGGCCTTGATGTAACCGATAAGATTATTATTCGTATTGGTAAGAATTCCTTTATCGATGAAGCTATTCTAAAGCACAAGAGCTACATTTCGACTCAAACCTTAGCTGTTGATATTTTAATGGAAGATTCCATAACTGGCGAGGGCTCACAAGAAATTGAACTAGACACTGAAATGACAACCAGAATAAGGGTTGACAAAGCAATTTAAGGTTTGATGGTTTTAAAATTTTTATATCTTTAAGAAAATTTTTAGGCTATGGCTGAAAAAGAGAAGACAAGGTACTCGGATGAGGAGCTTGCAGAATTTAAAGAAATAATTCTGCAAAAACTTGAAAAGGCCCGCAAGGATTACGAGACGCTTAAAGCTTCCATTACAAACAGTGAGAGCAACGATACTCAAGATACCTCCCCAACCTTCAAGATTCTAGAAGAAGGTGCCTCGACACTATCGAAGGAGAATCAGGAAAGTTGGCGCAGCGGCAACAAAAGTTTATCTCGCACTTAGAAGCAGCACTTATCCGCGTGGAAAATAAAACCTACGGTATTTGCCGTGAAACAGGTAAGTTGATTTCTAAAGATAGACTTAGGGCGGTGCCACATGCCACCCTGAGCATCGATGCAAAAAACAATCAACGATAGCATCTGTCTCCGTTGAAAAAGCCGGCAGAAAATTTTCTGTCGGCTTTTGTGCGTTTTATTATAACCACATCCATTAAATGAACCCTTAAGCCATCGCTAGGTTCGATAATTTACTAGTTTTGCATTCTGCATTGATGAGGAATTGAATCGTTCGTCAAGCCGTTTATTCATTCGATTCTGAAACTATGAATATCAAATTTATCAAGGTTAAACAACCCAGCGTTATGCAGCTTGCTGCCATCGTGGTTGTAGCCGTGTTACTCCTCGACCAGGTTGTTAAGTTCTGGGTAAAGACCAACATGATGATTGGTGAATCTATCAACGTTTTTGGCCGATGGTTCTACATATACTTTGTGGAGAACAAGGGCATGGCATTTGGTATGGAATTTGGCGGTGATTGGGGAAAACTTGCCTTGAGCCTCTTCCGCATTACTGCGGTTATTGGTATTGCTTGGTATTTACACTCCCTCTCAAAAAGTAAAGCATCAAAAGGCCTTATTATAGGATTGGCTCTGGTTATGGCCGGTGCATTGGGTAATATTCTTGACTCTGCTTTTTACGGTTTGATATTTAACGATCCACTTGGTGGAATAGCTCAACTCTTTCCTGCAAATGGTGGCTATGCATCATTCCTACACGGTAAGGTGGTAGACATGCTTTATTTCCCAATAATTGAGGGCTCATACCCATCGTGGATCCCCTATTTTGGTGGACAAGAATTTATCTTCTTTCGGCCAATTTTCAACATTGCCGATGCCTCCATCAGTATTGGAGTTATCTACCTCATGCTTTTCCACCGCAAGGAACTATTCAAAGAAGAGCCTAAAGCAAAAAACGATTAATACAACAAATTAAAAATAAAGAGCCGGAGAAATTCTTCGGCTTTATAATTTACAACCCGCATCCAATTAATTTCAACAAGTACAACAACGGATTAACCGGTATCGGAAAAATGGCTTGTTTTTCTAACAAAATCCATTTCTAGAACAATGCAACCAAAAGCAGCAAGACCCTATCCATCTGAATTTTGTCGTCTGCAAATAATGAACTCCAGTGGGTTACTCAATGAATAAAAAACTCGGTGAACGCTCAATTTGGTTTTAAACAATGGTTTCATGTGATGTGATAAGAAGCATGGATTTCAGAATTGCAATAAGCCCCTTCTTTAGTTACCGCTATTTTGCACTAAAGGTCTTACTGATTATTTAACCAGCCGGTTCGATAGACGTCGCTATTTATATAGGCGCACCATGTTCCTCCTACGAAAAACAATTTCTACCTGTTAGAATATTTACCTTTTCTACATCAGCCGCCACTCCAAGGTTACCCAACACGGTTGTCGCAATAACCGTCAACCCAGTTTGATGTTGGCAGTAAACCCAAAAAGCAAAAAGCGCAATTGGCCAAAAACCAATCTGCGCTTTTACTTATTCTATTTTTAACTTGCCTATTGCAAAACTGTTAGTAGTTAGTCCTCAGACTTCCTTAAATATTCATCAAAAAGGCGACCCAATCGTCTTAGCTCCTTTTGTGGTCCAGCAATCAATAAAGGATTGTCGGAATGATCAATAGAAATGGTGTCTTCATATAGAAGAAGCAACTTTTTAAATTTACTCTTATACCGATACGTTAGCAGATTACCGGCCTCCATCTCCTTAACAAATCCCATGGTATCCAGTATCTTCTCTAAATGTATTCTCTCCTCTTCAAATGTATTGTTGATATAAACCTTCTTTTTTGCAAAACCAATAAGTGGAAAAATTAATGCAAAACCGCCACCAAAAATCAAGTACATCCAAACAATAGACATTTGAAAGTCCTTAAAGGGTTCTGGCTTCATTAGTTCAAAAATGATTGTTAATGATCCAAGAAAAATGTAGAAATACAACAAATACTTGGCAAATCTTCTTATGTACTGTTTCATCACAAATTATATTAATGGTTGGAGTAAAGAAATTTTATTCATCTATAAAATCTCAAATAATAACAAAACAAATGTAGCGAATAGGATAATGCTAAACCAAAAACCGCTCTGAAATTTTGATCCAACAACCTCCAAAAACTTTGCATAAGTTTATCTCGCGAGTTTAAACAGGATAAGATAGTTAAAATAATTTATGGCATAAAATAACCACTGCGATGCAAATTTTGTACGAATTGCTATCTCTCACACCACAGATAATGGACGTCCATTGGGTACACAAATGAACTTTTCACAAAATTATTTGCTTATTTTAAATGAAAGATCAACAAACTTAATCGCGTTCCTATGAGAAAATTTCTTCTAGTCATTACATGTGTTCTAACATCATGGACCATTAGCGCACAAAATGAAAATAGTATTGTAGGTTATTGGCTTACTCAAGATAAGGACTCAAAAATTGAGATTTATAAAGGAAAGGATGGCCTATTCTATGGCTCAATTCGTTGGCTCAAAGAACCCAACCGCAACGGTGTACCAAAGAAGGATGATAAAAATCCAAATACTACTCTTAAAAACAGAGCCCTTCTCGGCTTAAGTTTACTCAATGGTTTTCACTACAACAGCGAGGATAAAGAGTGGGTTGACGGAACCATCTACGATCCCAAGTCGGGTAAAACATACAAATGTCTAATGTGGTTTGATGGGAATTTTACAACACTTCATGTAAAAGGCTACATTGGTTTCTCCTTAATTGGCAAGGAGGTTAATTGGACAAAAATTAATCAGTAAAAGCCATGATTTCAAGGTTGTTGCAAAGCCTCACGGGCTTACTCTACCCAAACCTTTGTGCTGTTTGTGGCACCCCCCTGGTTGTAGGCGAAGAGGTGCTTTGCACGGGCTGCAACTACCATATTCCCAAAACCCGAAATTGGCATGAGCCCAACAATCCAATAGCAAAAGTTTTTTGGGGCAGAGTATATCTTCAGCACGCATGCGCCTTTGTATATTTCAGAAAAGGAAGTCGCTACCAGAAGTTACTCCACAAGCTAAAGTATGCCGGCAGAAAAGATATTGGACGATACCTTGGGCGACAATTTGGGCAAGAGTTGGTTTCGGTAAGACCATTCAACGATCTCTTCGCCATTATTCCTGTTCCACTACATCCGAAAAAGCAAAAAAAGAGAGGATATAACCAAAGTGAATGGATTTCACTTGGTCTTTCAGACTCGCTTCATTTACCTGTTATAACAAACTTACTGAAACGAGCAGTGTATACAGAAACGCAAACTCACAAGGGGCGAATGGAACGTTGGGAAAACGTTTCGGATGTATTTGATATCGATTTACAACCAAACATTCCAGAGGGATCGCATCTGTTACTCGTGGATGACGTGGTAACAACTGGAGCAACCCTAGAAGCATGTGCCCGCCAACTTATTGAGAAGGGAAACTTCCGTGTTAGTATTGCAACCATTGCCTTTGCAAGCCAATAAATCTAAAACATATAAAACAAGGCCATCTGAAGAAGGTTGTTGTACTGTCCTGAAACACGGCGATATGTTCCCGATGCTCCTGTATCTCGAATTGGTATTACGGAATAGCTATACCGAGCCAAAGCACCGGCCTTCTTCCAAATAAAATACTTAACACCGACCTGTGCACTCAACTCAAAGAAATTAAAATTTGGCGAATCGATAGAAGGAAGTAGTCCAAGTTCGGTCTTTTCTTTTGAATCAACGAGAATTCCAAAGCCTAAGCCACCTTCGAATATAGCCTTACTCGATAAAATACGATACTGATATAAAACAGGAACTTCTACATAAACAAGGCTCATACGGTAGAAATCCTGTTGATCGAACTGCTGATAGGAGCCTTTCTGTACACCCGCTATGCCAATATGCATGCTTGCATTTTCTGAAAAGGGATATTCAACAAAAAGTTCTCCCCAAATACCTGTTTTATTAAAGCCGGCATAACGATCACCATCAACCTGACTCATTGTAATTCCACCCTGAACACCCCCCTTAAAAGATTGAGCAAAAACAGATCCAGGAAACAAGAGTAGTGCAATAATTAGATTTTTCATTTTCAATATTTAAACAACCTAAAGATACTTCTCCATGAGTAGATGTGCCATTAATGGAACACCCCTTGTAGCCGGTTCCTTAATAAACGTAATGTTTTTTTGTAAATAAACGGGAAGGTCGTTGGGGTCGACTAAAAAAATTGGGATATTACTACCACAATGATCTATAAGGCCTGCAGCCGGATATACGTTAAGAGATGTTCCAATAACGGCAAAGAAATCTGCCGATTTTACCAACGCTACAGCCTGTGAATAGTTTTTAACCGCTTCACCAAACCAAACAATATAAGGCCGTAACTGCGAACCCTTCTCGCAAAGATCGCCCAAATTTAACTCAGGCGTTTTAAGCGTATATATTAACGTAGAATCAATCGTGCTTTGAGCTTTACGAAGTTCCCCATGCAGGTGAAGCACCTCCCTGTTTCCCGCCTGCTCATGAAGATCGTCTACATTTTGAGTTATTACAATTACTTCAAAATACTCCTGAAGTTTTGCCAACGCCCAATGACCCTCATTAGGCTTTGCAGAAAAGAGAATCTTTCGTCTTTCATTATAAAATCGCAAAACAAGTTCTGGATTTTTCTGCCACGCTTCCACACTAGCAACTTCGGCAACATCATATTGTTCCCAAAGCCCACCCATGTCTCGAAAAGTCTTGAGACCGCTTTCTGCGCTAATTCCAGCACCACTTAAAACAACTAGTTTTTTCATGTAAAACCAAGTTAAGCATTGCGATCGTTATTCACCTGCGAAACGGAAAATGAGCTAAACTATTATATCAAATATAGCACATTCTTTAAGACAAACTCAATCGCTTAAACGCTATCTACTTGACATAAATTATTGCGTTTTACAGCCAAATACTTTGCAAATGCTTTTATTATCCAAAAGAAAAAGTTTCTTTTGTTTTGGAAATAGTTAGAATAATGAAAACACTTGGAAATATTGTGTGGCTACTTTTTGGTGGTCTAGTAATTTCTTTTGAATACTTGATTGGGGGAACAATACTCTGTTTAACCATAATTGGAATTCCTTTTGGCATTCAAGCCTACAAGTTAGCATTTGTTGCCCTATGGCCTTTTGATCGCAAAATTGAAACAAAGGAGAGTGCTAGTGGATGTATTTCCGTTTTGCTAAACGTGATTTGGCTCGCTTTTGGTGGCATTTGGATTGCCCTCAGCCACCTTATATTTGGCGCACTGCTCGCCATTACCATCGTAGGTATTCCTTTCGCAGGTCAACATGTTAAGTTGGCAGGATTGGCTCTTTCACCATTTGGCAAAGAAGTTTTCTAATTAGTGATTGAATGCACAAATTACGACAAGACTATTGCTGTATACCATTCTGAAAGAATCCCTGCCTTGTTAGCTAATCTTTATTTTTGCTTCCGCTCCGATTTTCTGGTTCGAATGCCATCAAAGTAGGTAATGATTTTGCGCAATACATCAAATTGCAGCGTAACAGCAAAGAAAAGATTTAAGACCCAAATAAATGCGAGATTAAACCAAAGCGTATCAATATACTGACTGTTAAACTTTTTCATGGGGGCATAAAACTGTGCCCGTCCCCAATTCATTGTTGGCATCATAAAAACAGGATCCTTTTTACGGACAATTTGAGTTGGCCTTTCAATCATCTTATCCACCTCCAGCGTGCTTAAGACATAATCGGCAAGAGCCTTATTATAATAATCTTTTCGGAGGTTGTTTACCGCATCAAGACCTAAAACATCAACCATTCGCCGGTAAATACTATCTTTTTGGTGTGTCGCAGTATCAGACTTTTCTAAGTAATACTTTTTTATAAAATATAGATAGCCTGTGGCCTCTTCAAATATATCACTATCAAAACCGGTTTCGTCCATCTTTCCAAGATATTCAAAGGGCGGTTTACCTGATTCGTGCTGAAGGGCAACCATTTCGTTCTTTACCACAAGAAGCCGACTATTTATGAGATCAGCAGATACACCAGACTCCTTAAAACGTATAGCTTCCTCCAACTTATTCTGCAATTTTGGAATAAGATAGCTAGTGTTGTATGCTGCGGTACTTATTACTTGCTCGTAGGGAAAAAATGCTTTTTCAAACTTATTATCGCGGAATTGCTCCACGGCCAAGGCTTCATAAGCCCATCGCGATACCATTAAATCGCCCACCAACGGTACATAAACCTTGTCGGTTAACTTCCGATGAAGATAATCGAATGGAACAATGGTTCCACTTAAAAGAAGTTGCGGAACCAAAATTAGCGGAATAAGAATATAAATGGCAACAACGGAATTAAGGCCAGAAGAGATATTTAATCCTATTATATTGGCAAAGCAGCTGGTGGTAAATAGCACCAACCAATATACTAACAGCATTCCTTTAATTTGAAGTATATAGCTCCCAACCAATACAAATAGGGCCATTTGAATGGCAGATACACCAAAAAGAAATAAAATTTTTGAGTTTAAATAGCTAAATCGACTCAGATTAAGAAACGACTCTCGCTCCAGAATTTTTCGATCCTTAATTATCTCCTCGGCACTCACGGTAAGCCCTAAAAATAATGCAACCACCACACTCATTAACAGGAATGCTGGTAGATTTCGATTATCGCTAAATATGTATGTATTTCCTATGGAGTACTTAGTAAAATAGCCCAAAACAAAAGCCAAAACAGGTGCCTCCAGCAAATTAATAATAAGGTACTGCTTATTAGAAAACTTGGCCAACAAAGTTCGCAGAAAAAAAATCTGCATCTGAACCTCAATATTCGGTATATTGAAATAGTTTTTGGGAATTATCCTTTTCCATTCCTTGCTCTTTATTCGAGGTTGAATATGTTCTTTGTATAATTCATGCCATACCTCCGCCGTTTTTCTCCTTTTTCTTGTATAGCGGCCATCCTTATCAACTTCCTTCGATTCTATAATTTCCAATATTTGCTCAGGATGCACGTTACCACAGTATGGACATTCTATTTCGGTAGCATTTTACCTGGGTATTCATCCGCTTAAAATAAACAATAGCATCAAGTGGATTTCCTTGATAGATTGGATACCCCCCTTTATCGAAAATCCAAAGTTTATCAAGCATCTTAAAAATACGCGACGAAGGCTGATGAATATTTGCAATAACCAGCTTACCCTTGCGAGCTTGATCCTTGAGCAACTCCATTACCATCACCGAATCCTGTGAAGATAATCCCGAAGTAGGTTCATCAACCATGAGCACAGAGGGCTCGCGCATTAACTCTAGTGCAATATTTAATCGCTTACGCTGTCCACCGCTAATAGATTTATTGAGTGGATCGCCAACTTTTAAATCTCTTATATCTTCTAAATCGAAGTCGCGTAAAATATGCTCTACTGTTTCACGTAATTTATATTCCGAGAAGTTGCTAAAGGAGAGCTTGGCGTTGTAATACAAATTTTGATACACCGTTAACTCCTCAAAGAGCAAATCGTCTTGTGGAACAAAGCCAATAACACCTTCAAGCCTAAATCGCTCACGATGAACATCGTAACCATTAATTAAGACCCTTCCACTATTGGGAGCAATCTTCCCATTTAAAAGGTTGAGTAATGTCGATTTTCCAACACCGCTACCCCCCATCACCCCAATAACTTGACCCGACTCCTCCCAAAAACTAAATGACTTTATCCCGTTTAAGCTCCCCTTAAAACGAAAGGAGAGATTCTCCGCACAAAAAATGATGGAATTACTTCCTGCATGTGCAAACAATTGGCTTTCAATCTCCCGAAAATAAATAGGTTCATTTTCGGGAATTTTAATAATAGTTCCAGTATCTATTATATGGGTTACCCCCGATATTATTGGCTTATTAGCAACATACACCTCACCGGTTCCAAAATAGCGTAGTAAGAATTGATTAATGGTATCCAACTTCAGAATAAAAATACTTCCCTGAAGGTTAGGCCGAACAATGAGTTTTCGCTCATCTTCACGCGGTCTGTTGGTCTCCACCCACAATCCTTCTAGCTCCTCTATCTGCAACTCTTCGGAATCGGAAATTATAAGTAGTTGATTTCTAGAAATACTATTCTTAAAGGGTGAAACGACAAATTGGAAGATATTTTCAAATTCCTTGGTTCCTATATTAAAGCACTGAGCAACAATATGCACAAAATGCTCTTCCTGGATGGTAATAATTCTGTCAACATTAATAAATTCAAGTAATCGAAGAAAAACAACAATACGCTCAGTTTTATGAAGGCTTTTGGTAATATGCGAACATATCTTAGAGGCCTGAGTTGCCACCATAGATCCATCGACCATCTCGATAGCAGAAGGTCCCCCATCCGAAAGTTCTTTCTTGTAAAAGGTAAAGTAGTCCTCAAAAAGTTTGATATACTCCTTTGCGTGTTCATCACCAATGTGCTGAGAGAGGTACGAAACAACAACTTGCTTCCCCTTTACCGAGATATTGGAATTATTCTCGTGGGCAATTAGTGCAAAAAGTTGCATTAAGGCGTTAAGTACCGATTCGTTCATTATAACAAACTTACTTTAGATTTGAACTCACCTCAACGATTTCCCTTTTTCGAATAACGACAATGAATATGACGCATGAAATTTACAAAAAAAAACACCCGCATAAAAGCGGATGTTTCTTCAAACAATTGATACTATAATCACACGCTATTTTATTAACTCAATACGTAATTTTTCCAGAACAGAGGCAAACTTGTCAAGCATCTTTTGATCAACTTTATCCCCCTCAATACTTTTGTATGCATCCGCAACTACTTGCAGCTTCGATTGCATTTCAGCAACGTCTGCATTAGTCTTATTCTTATCTAAAAGTTCAAGAAGTTTAACCAAAGAGGCTTTCTGTCCTTGAACGATCTTAATAATATCCTGTGGATTTTTACTCGTTTTTTCGATTTCTGTTGTAATATACACACCCTCAACCCAGCTGCCAGACATCACAAGTAACGAAAGATTATCCTTGCCATTGCTCGTCAAAAACTCATACGTTTTGTAGAATGAATCGCTGATTATCTTAATCAAACTATCTTGGTTGTCTATGTTCTTATCTACTCGATCGGCAAAAGTGGAGTTAAACTCGGTAGATATTTGAAGCTCATCTATCATCTTTTTGGAAACCTTCAAGTAATTCATAGTTTCCTGCTTCATTTGATATGTACTTGCATAAGCAAGGTCAGCACCATATACACCGAGATTAATAGCTTTACTCTTCTCCGTAAAGTATTTGTCGGCATTTGTAGTAGGATTGGAAATGCTAAGAATATAACCAGCACCCGCTTTGTTTAAAAGGTTGGTAACCTCAAAAGCCGTTGGTATAGGATATTTTGTAACCTCCTTAACCAGTGAATCCTTAGAAAGATTTTCATCCGTTGTCTCCTTGTTGGCTTGTTGTCCACCCCCACAGGCAGCAACTAGGAATAGGGAAGCCAGCGCCATTCCGGCAAGAGCAAATTTGCGTGAGTTTGTCATAATTTTCATTTTAAGCATGGTTTGTTATAGTCGTAGTTATAAAACAATCTTTTCCAAGCACGAAATGTACAAAAAAAAAATAACTCTTCTTACCACAAGCGGCATAATGCTATTACATTAAAGCACAACACGATCCAACTCTTTCGCGAGTTTTCATTTTGAGCGCCGTTAACTGTGAAAACTGAGCTAAAAGGTTTTTTATACTATCATTTTCACCTTTTTTGGTTTGTTCATCAAGCTGCGCTAACAACTTACCCATTACCGTTTTAATAATTTTAGTTTTATAAACAATCACTGCCTTGGGAACGGCTTTACTCAAGATCATCTCCTCGGTTTCGACATGTGCACTATTCTTTTCCCACAATTTACTGGTGTGATAGGCCGAACTTAAAATATTTACCGCCAACTCACTTACTTTAACATCGGGATGGTGTAAAAAACTCCGTGCCTCCGGCACTATTCCCGACTCCATCATGCGATAATACTCATCAAACAAATGACGATATGCAAGGTTGGTAAACTCCAACTCGTCGTTTTTCACCTCAGAAATAATGTAAGTTGCAATGGAAACAGAAATAGGCTCCTCGGATATTCCATCGTCGTGCCTGTAAAGCTCCTGACTGCCAATTTAAGAAGATAGTAGATAAGTTTCTTTTTCTTGCTCCTCACAAAACACACCCTGAATAAACGAGGGCAAAGCCAATTCTTTGGGTTCACGACTGACGGCATCATACGCCGGCGTTTTTTGCTGCTCTGCATCAAATTTTTTTCTTCGGTTTGACCCAACCTCCGAAAAAAGAACCCGCTCCTCTATATCCAGCATTCTGCTGCACTCTCGAGTATAAACCGTTCGAGTGATCGCATCAGGAATGGCACTTATGGAACGTACAATATCTGAAATTAAATTTGCTCGTAAAACAGGATCCTTCCCAGCATCTGCTAGTAAAAGATGCGTTTTAAACGAAATAAAATCCTCTTCCTTCTCAACAATAAAGGCTTGCAAATCACTCGCTGAACGAGTTCGAGCAAAAGAATCTGGATCCTCCCCCTCCGGAAGTAACAATACCCTTACGTTCAACCCCTCCTCAAGCACCAAATCGATTCCTCGTAACGACGCCTTGATTCCAGCTGAATCGCCATCGTATAAAATAGTAACATTAGGCGTAAAACGCTTGATAAGTCGTATCTGCTCAATGGTTAAAGAAGTGCCTGAACTTGCTACTGCGTTTTCAACACCGGCTTGGTGTAAGGAGATAACATCTGTATACCCCTCCACCAGTAAACACTTATTCTCCTTTGTTATGGCTTGCTTGGCAAAATATATTCCATATAGAGTTTGACTTTTATGGTAAACTTCGCTCTCCGGAGAATTAAGATATTTTGCCGTCTTCTTGTCATTTCGCAGTACACGGCCACCAAAACCAATAATTCTACCACTAATGGAGTGAATTGGAAATATTACACGCCCGAAGAATCGATCCATTAGTCCATGCTCATGGTCGATGGTTAAGCCCGTCTTTACTAAATACTCCTTTTTATATCCCTGCCTAAGAGCGGCTTGACTAAACGCATCACGGCTATCGAGAGCATAACCCAACTGAAACTTTTTAATAGTGTCATCGCGCATTCCACGCTCCTTAAGATAAGCCAAACCAATATTCTTCCCATCAACATGATGATAAAGTGTATCGGAAAAATGACGTTGAGCCCAAGCGTTAAGCACCATCATGCTCTCACGATCGTCGTTCTGGCGAACCTCATCCTGAGTAAGTTCCCGCTCCTTAACGTCTATATTATACTTTTTAGCTAGGTATTTAAGCGCATCGTAGTAGCTAAGATGCTCCAATTCCATTACAAAATTTACGGAGTTTCCTCCCTTTCCACAACCAAAGCACTTAAAAATTCCCTTCGAAGGAGAAACCGTAAACGAGGGTGTTTTTTCATTATGAAAAGGACACAATCCCAAGTAGTTAACCCCGCGCTTTTTTAATGACACAAAATCCTGAACCACCTCCTGAATACTGGCGGCGGCCATAATGCGCTCTACTGTTGCGTGGTCTATCATTAATAACTTGATAATCTATTAATTACAAAAACTGTATCGAAATACAAAGTTAATAATTAAAGCTACTTTTAATTCAATATTATCAACCTGATTCAAAAACACCTAATATGAAGCATGTTCCATGAATGTTTTCAAAAAAGAGAAGGCTGTTCGATGAGGCAGTTCCTCAATCATGCAATTGATTTGAACGATAAAATTAGAATAATATCCATCGGTAAATTGCAAAACCACGATGAAAAAAAACGCCCATCTTTTATGAAAGACGGGCGTTTTTATGAAAAATATATAGTTAAAAATTCTTGGGCTCTTCCGATTCCTGATTTTCGTACCAAATTGGGATTACTAAACCAGGATTATCTTTCAACGTTCTGTCATACCACCCCTGTGGATATCCAACCTGCTGTGGATTACCGAGGCTATCCTGAACATAGCCATCATTGTAGCGAGTAATAAGATCGAAAAGTAACTCTGTCCATCTATTAAATACCCGGTTGCCGGCATCAACCGAAAATTGAGTTAATGCCGCATGCATTTTATCTGGATCATCCTTCAATGCCAATGCCCGCTTATCCATTTCAGGTATTTGGCTACGAAATTCAGCTTCCATCTCCTGTTGAACCACTTGAATATCTTTAACCATATAGCTATACTTCAAGTTTGCATAGTTGGACACCAGATTAAAAATCCACCAAGCCGAATTCATAGAAAACCGGCGTAGTGAACCCTCTGTAAAAGGTTTTGGTACATCGGTTACTCCAGCATAAATAGGAAAATAACAAGACGTAAAGGTATCATCAACACCATACCATAAAATTCCACCTATTGGATTTGGAAGCCAGCCCCGAAGTTGCGCTATAAAAGAAAATCCTGTATTATAGGTAGAAATGCATCGTTCCCAAGTTGCTTGCACAGAATCAACCTTGAACGTTAACGGCCTCCAATAGTTTGGAGAACCATAAGGACCGGCACCCAATCCTTTAGTCATATCGATGGTGGTACCCTCGTAGTGATCACGAATAAGGGACATCACATCCTGAAGCCTCAACTTCTTATCGGGTTTTATCCATAAAGGATAACGCTCCGCACCCTGAACACCTCTATTGTAATCCATTGAAAGATGCATGCTGGGTGCAATCCGGTTAAAAAGGCTCCAAACTCTGGTCTCGCAGTAACGCAACTTGGTTGGTTCATCAGGATCGTAGGCTTGGTTAAACTGAAATGGCTTCCCGGACTTTACGCTATAATAGCCATGTTTTACCGCGAATGATATTACATTTTTTGAATATACACACTCGTCGGGCTTGTCGAGTGGAAAAGAGCCAATCCGAGAGTGGTTAGCATGGGCACACACATATCCATCGGGGATTTTTACTGCAACCCAAATCGGACCCGATTCATCACCCCCACTTCCAATCATTTCAAGTAACCAAGCTTCGTTAGGATCAACAATGGAAAACGACTCGCCTGTACTACCATAGCCATAGGTCTCCACTAAATTTGTAATTACATCCACCGCCTCCCGAGCCGTGCGAGCGCGCTCAAGTGCCATTTGCATCATCTGCCAATAGTGCAACGGTTTAGTCTTATCCCAAAGTTCCTCTCGACCACCAAATGTTGTTTCGCCAATGGCAACTTGATATTCGTTAATATGGGGACCAACGGCAGCATAGGTTTGATGCGCTTCAGGAATGGTTCCTGTTGCCCCTGTCTCCCAATTCATGATTCTAATTACTTCGCCTGGTTTAGCCGTTTTTGCAGGATCGTAGCGCAAATGTGGAAGAAACTCGCCATCGCAAGTATATACGATATAGGCCGAACCGTCATGAGAGGCGCCTTTAGTAACAATAAGGTTAGTGCAAGCAATGCCCTGTTTTGTGAGAACAAGACTCATCACAGCGCACAATAAATACTTCATCATGTAAAAAATTTTAGCATTTAGCAACTAGAAAGCCTCCAGCGCAGTAAGATAGTATTGCGGTTTACCGCCAGGAAAATAGCCCGTGTCGAAGCGAAGATTAACACCGGCTTTATTTAACCGATACCGCAATCCTCCTCCAAACGATAAGTTTGACTCACTTAATAGAAATTCGTTTACTACCGGCGCAACATCGGCAGCCCCAATAAATACAGTTGCAAAAAATCGCCTAAATATAATTGCACGAAGTTCCAGCTGTGTTGCCATCATCATCTTATCACGATAACGGCCCTGCCTTACACCACGCAATATTTCGTATCCCCCCTCCATCGGTAATCGCTCAAATGGAACTTCCCCCCATGTAAAATCACCAAAATATTGAAATCCCAAAGAAATCCGTCGGGAAAGAAAACCAAACTCTCGAATATCTATGGTAAAGCGGGAGTAATCATAATCGCTTAAAAAAATATTGCTGTTCACAAGCAAAGAGAGTTTGTAAAAACTTCCAGTTCGTGCAAAAAACATATTATCACGGCTGTCCCAAGTCACTAATGCACCCAATGCCGCAGTAAAGTATTCCCCATTACCTTTTATCTGTTCGTTTGAATAACCACTTAAAGAAAGAGTATCCTCCAATTTACCATAATCAACTAGCACCTGAACGCCCAACATAAGATCGGCAAAAATCACTTTTTGACGTTGAAGCAAGAACGCGAGATTTTTCCACGAAAAATTTTGACTACTATCGGCATGCCGCCCAATGCCATAAAATTTATCGGGATAGTTCATTGCCATAATCCTTCCCGAATAATAACTCTGCTTATCTTTTGAAAAAATTTTGGGCGAGACAGAAAGCTTAAATTGATTATTCAGAGTGTAAGCTAAATCCCCTTGAATATTAGAAATTTTTCGGCTATTATCCTTATAAATATAGTAACCAGATGACACACCAAAGGCCCAACTTGTTTCTGGAGTAAAGCTGACTGTTGGAACAACCAAGAAACTGTTATTTCCCCCACTAACCGAATCGGGCAAAATTCCATCGGACTTAACCTGAGCAAAAACTTCCATATTTACCCAGAAAAATATAACAAGAGCAGTGGGTATCCACCGTAGGTTATTCATCCACGTTCGCCTTTCTCTTACGATTTTGATATACTTGATTCAAAACAATAACTATTCCCAATATCGCCAAACCAGAAATATTTAATACAGCATTGATTACCGGATCACCATTATGCAACGCCGTAATAACCATTGGGATATTAAATCCAAGAAAAATGGAGATGAAAATAAGAAGCCCTAACCGAAACGAAGAGATATACATAACACTTAATTATTAAATGAGACGTTTACAATAACTGATACGATAATAAAAAGTATCTGTGCCAATTGATACGATATTTTTTGGTTATTTGTAGTTTTGTTCGTTCAAAATTCTAGCCATGTCCATAGAAGTACGCAATATTACCAAACTTTACGGAGAACAAAAAGCACTTGATGATGTTTCCTTTACGGTAAAAACGGGAGAAGTTATTGGATTTCTTGGTCCTAACGGCGCAGGTAAATCAACTCTGATGAAAACGCTTGTTGGCGTTATTCGCCCCAATTCTGGTGTTGCTCTAATAAACGGTATCGATGTTTCGATCGATCCTTTTGCTATCAAACGTATAACGGGTTATTTACCGGAGCACAATCCGCTCTATACCGACATGTATGTTACCGAATTTCTAACGTTTATAGGCAACATCCATCAAGTTAAGAATCTGCCACAGCGTATCTCAGAACTCATTGACTTAACTGGTCTTGGTATGGAAAAGCACAAAAAAATATCCATGCTAAGCAAGGGATACCGTCAGCGGGTTGGCTTAGCCCAAGCCTTAATTCATGACCCAGCAGTTCTTATTCTCGATGAACCCACTACAGGACTCGACCCAAATCAAATCGTAGATATTAGAAACCTTATTAAAGAGGTTGGCAAAACTAAGACCGTTATGCTTTCAACTCACATCATGCAGGAGGTGGAAGCGGTTTGCAGCAAAGTAGTCATTATTAGTAAAGGTAAGATCGTTGCCAATGAAAATCAAGATTATCTCAAGCTGCATGCAAGGGGTGGCAGTTCCTCCGTATTTGTGGAGTTTTTAGAGCCAGTAGATGCTTCGTTTTTCAGTGGCATTCAATCTATTCTACGCATAGATCCGGCCGGAGAAAAAGGCTGGGTTGTCCTTGTAGAAAAAGAAAAAGATCCTCGTGCTATCATCTTCAAAAAAGCAGTAGAACAAGGATTTACGATTATAACACTGCATACCCAAGAAAAGCATCTCGAGGATGTATTCCACGATCTGACCACCAATGACAATCAATGATATTAAAATTGTTTATATCTTCACCATCTGAATCTTAAATCATTTTTTATCCCATGGAAGAACAAATCACACAGCCTACTCAACCACAACAAAAATCGAGCATTGGCTACCTTGTTATAATTGCGGCACTCATTGTCATTTGTGGATTGCTCTTTTGGAAATACAACGTTGAAAAAAAGCAGTCACAGGTAATTCAGTATCAACTCAACGAAGAAAAAGACAGTATAGAAAAAAACTTAAATAACCTTTATGTCGATTACAACAACCTTGAATCGAATAACGATTCCATTAACAAAGAATTGTCGGTGGAACGAGGAAAAATTCAAGGATTGTTAGATCAAATGAAGAAAGAAAAATACATTAACTATCAAAAAATTAAGGATTACCAAAAAGAGTTAGGGACTCTTCGTTCGGTTATGAAGAGTTACATTCAACAGATTGACTCATTGAACACTCTAAACCAAGCCCTTATTGCCGAAAACGTTAAGGTAAAAGAGGAGTCGGGTATGACAAAAATGGCCAATCAAGAACTTACCCAGAAAAATGAAGAACTAAGCACTAAAGTTCAAAAGGGCTCTGTTATTAAAGCACGTAATGTAGCTGCAACAACTATCAATACAAGGGGCAAAGAGGTTACCCGCGCTCGTCGTATCGATAAAATAAAAGTCTGCTTTACGGTAATCGAAAATGATATTGCACAGCCCGGTTTACGAGATGCCTACATACGTATTACCGGACCAGACAAGTATGTGCTTGCAAAATCGGAAACAGATTTATTCGATTTTCAGGGAGAAAAAGTAGTCTTCTCTGCCAAACGAGAAATAGATTACCAAAATAAGGATATAGACCTTTGCATTTTTTATGACAACAAAGGAGATCTCGTATCCGGTTCTTACGATGTTAATGTATTTATGGACGGTATGCTAATCGGCACAACCCAATTTTCCATAAAATAGTAGAACAAAACCCCATTGAAAAGATGCCTGCTTAATCGCAGGCATCTTTTTTTATTAGCCGTAATTAGCATCCAACCTAGAGTTAAAAAACTGAACTCTAACTAAAAACAATTCTGTTGTTAAATAATTAACGGAAGATCCTCGCTATAAGGATTTTATCAAAATATTTGCAAAGATTAATTTTTTTATACTTTTGTCAGGTTGACGACCAATACAATTGTCATAAATAGTTGTTTATCTTACCATTGACTATTTAGAAGGGATATTTATGGAGAAGAGTTTTGTTGCCCATATTGAAACGAGCATCCGAGAAAATTGGGATAGACCTGCTCTTAGCGATTACAAGGGAACGACATACCTTTACAAGGATCTTGCCCGGAAAATTGCTAAAATTCATATTATTTTTGAAAAAACAGGCATTCAAAAGGGCGAGAAAATTGCTCTCGTTGGACGAAACTCCTCCAATTGGGCTGTATCATTTTTGGCCATAACCACATACGGAGCAATTGTCGTTCCCATCCTTCACGACTTTAAACCCGACAATATTCACCATATTGTTAACCATTCGGAGGCCATGGTGCTTTTTACGGGTGATCAAATTTGGGAAAATCTCAACGAATTGCAAATCCCTCGAGTTAAGTGTATAATATCCCTCGTAGATTTTAGCATCCTTCATGAAAACACACCTTTTTCGGTAAGACAAATCCACAGTGAACTGCCTCAACTTTTTGCCAAAAAATATTCAGCTGGTCTAACCCCCGAAAACATAAACTATCACCGAGATCAGCCAGAAGAATTGGCAATTATCAACTACACTTCAGGAACTTCAGGCTTTTCAAAAGGAGTAATGCTCCCTTATCGTTCCTTGATTTCCAACCTCATGTTTGCAATGTCCGTACTACCGCTTGAGCCTGGTGGAAAAATGGTAAGCATCCTACCTTTGGCACACGCCTATGGTGCTGCTTTCGAATTTATCTATCCAATCACCCAAGGATGCCATATCAACTTCCTAACAAGAACACCATCACCAAAAATAATACTGGAAGCATTTGGTGAGCTCAAGCCCAAAATAGTGCTCTCGGTTCCTCTAATTATCGAAAAAATCTACAAAAAAAATATCTTAGAAGCGATTAATAAACCGTCAGTGAAGCTGTTACTCAAACTACCAATTATTGATCGACGAATTTGCAACAAAATAAACGCAAAACTCACCTCTATCTTGGTGGAGAATTCCATGAAGTTATTATTGGAGGAGCGGCCCTAAATCCTGACGTAGAAAGCTTCCTTAAAAAAATTGGTTTTAGATATACCGTTGGATACGGAATGACCGAATGTGGACCCATTGTAACCTACGCACCACACAATACCAACAAACTCTTTTCTACCGGTAAGGCGGCACCACGAATGCAAATAAAAATTGATTCTGAAAACCCAGAAAAAACGGTTGGTGAAATTTTAGTAAAGGGAGATAACGTTATGCTGGGCTACTACAACAACGAGGAGGCAACACAGGCGGCATTTACTACCGACGGATGGTTGCGAACTGGCGACCTAGGGCTTATCGACAAGGATGGTTACTTGTTTATTAAAGGCCGAAGTAAAAATATGATCCTTGGCTCGTCTGGTCAAAACATATACCCCGAAGAAATTGAAGCCAGAATAAACAATCTTCCGTTTGTGCAGGAATCATTGGTGGTTGAGCAATCTGGCAAGTTGGTCGCACTGATTTATCCCGACTATGAGTCAGCCGATAAGATGAAATTTTCTACCGACGACATCAAGAAAAAGATGGATGAAAATCGGCAAGGGGTCAACAAAATGTTACCTGCATACTGTCAAATCTCCGATGTTAGGCTCTATCCCGAAGAGTTTGAAAAAACACCAAAACGCAGTATCAAAAGATTCCTCTACCAATCACCAACCATTTAAATAATTTCTATTTATTAAAACGCATTCCCTATGATTACTCAAAACTTTATTAAGGAATACGTCGAAAAAAGCCTTAAGGAAAACTGGAACCGACCGGCGTTGTCTGACTACCTTGGTAGTACATATACCTATTCCGATATTGCCAAAAAAATAGTCTTTCTTCAAGAACTCTATAAAGTGTGGGGCCTTGCACCTGGTGATAAGGTTGCCCTCATTGGGCGCAATAGCAGTAATTGGGCTATCGCCTACCTTTCTGTCGTTTCGTATGGCGCGGTTATCGTTCCCATACTTCCCGATTTTGCTCCAGCCGACATACACCATATCGTAAATCACTCCGATTCAGTTCTCATGTTCTCCAGCGATAATATTTGGGAAAACATTGACGATTCATCGATGAACAATGTTCGTGCCTTTTTTTCCCTAACCGACTTTAGAGTATTAGCGCACCAAGATCAACATGCAGCAAAAAAAACGGAAGAGATAAAATCAGCAGAAAAAGAGATGTTCTCCTCACTACTTTCTACCGAGTTAAATTTTCCAGAGATTTCAAACGATAACCTTGGAGTTATTAGCTATACATCTGGTACTACGGGCTTTTCAAAAGGAGTAATGCTCCCGCTGAACAGCTTAGCCGCAAACATGCTTTTTGGACATACAAATATTCCACTCAAGCCAGGAGATAAAATTGTATCCTTCCTCCCATTGGCACATGCCTATGGTTGTGCCTTTGAATTTTTATGGCCCTTTTCTGTTGGGTGCCATATCAACTTTCTTACAAAAACACCGGCACCCAAACTTATATTACAAGCATTTGAGCATATTAAACCACGATTGGTTCTTACGGTTCCACTCATAATTGAAAAAATATACAAGAAGCAAATTTTACCTACACTCAACAAGCGCCCAATGAAGATGCTTCTTAGCGTACCGCTTCTTGACAAAAAAATATTTCAACAGGTTAACAAAAAGTTGACAGATGTTTTTGGTGGTAATTTTATTGAAATAATAATTGGTGGTGCTCCACTGAATGCGGAAGTTGAAGAGTTCTTAAAAAAATAAAATTCCAATTTACTGTTGGTTTTGGAATGACCGAATGTGGTCCACTAATCTCCTATGCTTCTTGGAAAGAAAATCAACTTGGATCCTGCGGGAAAATATTACCAACACTCGAAATTATGATTGACTCGCCAGACCCACAGAATCTGGTGGGCGAAATCCTTGTAAGGGGAGAAAATGTAATGATTGGTTACTATAAAAATGAAGAAGCCACCAATATCGCCATTTCTCCAGAAGGATGGTTACACACCGGTGACCTTGGAGTTATTGACTCTGAAGGCTTCATCTACATTAAAGGAAGAAGTAAAAGCATGATTTTAGGACCCTCCGGACAAAACATATACCCAGAAGAGATTGAGGCGAAATTAAACAACATGCCCTTTATTCAAGAATCGTTAGTGGTTGAACGCAATAATCGACTCGTTGCACTAATCTACCCCGACTATGAGGCGGCAGATGAAGCGGGTATCAACACCAACGATCTTGAGATTATTATGGAAGAAAATAGGAAAAACCCTCAACGAACTACTACCAACCTTTATGCAGCTAGCCAAGACGAAACTTTATCCTGAAGAGTTTGAAAAAACACCTAAAAAAAGCATAAAGCGATTTCTTTATAGCACCGTTGAAATATAATATATTATTCCCGTTTCCCAGAATTACAGGCTATTCAAGAGCCTCTCTCAAAAACTTAGTAAACGGGTACATTGTGCGGCACCCTTCCACCATCTGTTCCTCAAAATGTGGAGACAGAACAGCGTTATCGGTGAAACTATGTCCGACCGTAAAGCTTTTAATTTTAAATAGTTAGCCACTGGCGAATCGGCTGAAAATCCAGCCGGAAGTCGCACAAGCCTATCTTCGTTCGATAAATTATCAAACCATTGAACAAAAGTTTTATCTCCCACAATTTGAAGAAACTCTTCATGATAATAATCAATTGCTCGCCGAATTTTTTTTAAATGATCGGGCTCCGGTCTCCATGCACCGCCAGCCACCATGGATTCCCCTGGAGCAATATGGATGTAATATCCACCTTCTGAATTCTTACGACCACCCGGAGCGATAAATGCACCGAAATGTGTTTTATAAGGACTCTTGTCGTTAGAAAAACGAACATCTCGGTAAATTCTAAAAATACAAGCCTTGGGGTTGAGTCCAACAATTTCTTTATCGAATATTCCAACCAAAGAGATGATTCTACTTAAGATGGCTTCAAAATCCAATAGAGCCTTTTGGTATGTTGGCTTATGATTAATAAACCACTCTCTGTTGTTATTTTTCTGCAAATCAGACAAAAAATTCATTATGGCTAACTGTTCCATCATTTGTTAGTTTATGCTACCTTCGTAAACAATAATTTCACCCCGAAGTTAACAGAAAATGAAAAAGGCAGCCATTATTGTAGCAGGAGGTTTTGGTTCCCGTATTGGAGGAGATATTCCAAAACAGTTTCAACTTATTGGAGGAAAACCCATTGTGCTATGGGCTTTAGAAGCATTTTACCGGTTCGATCCAGAGATGACACTCATTCTTGTAATCCCAAGCCAACACTTTAGTTCTTGGGAATCAATTAAGAATGAATTCAATCCACCTTACTCCGTAACCCTGGTTAAAGGTGGTGAGGAGCGCTTTTATTCTGTTCAAAATGGCATTTCAGCGTTAGGCGATGAAGAGCTCATTGCAATTCATGACGGAGTAAGACCTTTCATCGATGAAGTTACCATACGACGATGCTTTGAAGCGGCAGACAAAACAGGAACTGCCGTACCGGTAATTGAATCTGTTGACTCCATTCGATTGCTAACACCCGATGGAAGTCGTCCCTTAAAGCGCAAAGATGTAAAACGGGTTCAAACACCTCAAATATTTAAACGCGACGTGCTAATTAAGGGCTACAGTCAACCCTATAAAGATGTTTTTACCGATGACGCCAGCGTAATTGAAGTTTCAGGAACAAAAATCACTCTTATCGAAGGCAATAAGATGAATATAAAAATTACAACCCCCGATGAATTGCTAATGGCAAGCATTGTTGCCGAAAAGTGGACCCAAGAAAACTAACTTTCGATTTGTGGAGCAGTAAAGGAGAAGGTGGTACCCTTATCGGGCTTACTTTCAACCCAAATTTTACCACCATTTCGCTCCACAAACTCTTTACAAAGAATAAGTCCTAAACCAGTACCTTTCTCCTGACCGGTTCCAATGGTCGTTGGATTGCTATCTATTTTAAACAAATTCTTAATATCTTCCGTTGAAATGCCAACCCCCGTGTCGGCTACTGTTACAACAACAAACTCACTATCCTGAGTAATGTTAATTTTAACAGAACCGCCGGCAGAGGTAAATTTAATAGCGTTCGAAATAAGATTTCGAACCACGGTTGTAATCATATTAATATCAACATAAGCAAACCATTCACCGCACTTCGGACCATTTAAATCAATGCCTTTATTGGTTGCATTTCCTCTTAAAAGTTCAATATTTTCATTAACAATGTCACAAATATTCACCATCCTAGGACGCAATGGCATTCTTCCAGTCTGAACCATAGACCACTGAAGAAGATTTTCTAACAAGTTGAAGGTGTTATTAGAATACTTGTAAATCTGACCGATAAACTCTTTTAATCGTTCCGGTTCAAAATTTTCAAATTCCCTCGCCAGCAATTCCGAAAGGCTTAAAACTGTTGAAAATGGATTGCGCAGATCGTGGGCAATGATGGCAAAAAATTTATCTTTCGTTGCGTTAAGTAACTCTAACTCCTTTCGCTGAGTTTCCAATTCATCACGCTGCTGTTGTATTTGCTCATTCTTCGTTATTAGTTCGCGCTGCAACACATTGTAATCACGAAGCCTCATAATAAGAGCTTTGAGAATCCCTTGCGTAATTTTTTTATTCGATTCTATGATATGTGTAAAATGAATCTGATCAAGCCGAAGTACCTCTGTATCTTCTATGGCCGTAATAGTAGCCGACCGAGGAGAACTATCTATTAAGGCATATTCCCCAAAATATTCATTGATTGAAAAAGTTGAGTATATATGATCACCTTCATGAACCTTAACCTTACCCGTCACGATAACATAAAGCGCAAAATCCATATCTCCCTTATTGAAGATAACTTGGTCTTGCTTAAAATACTGTGTAGTAGAAACTTTTGCAATTTCATCAAGTACGTCATCCGGAACTTCAGAAAAAATGGAAACAAGCCTTAGAATGGCACTGTGAGTGTTTTTATCGCTACTATTACAAAACAAACTCATTCTAGAACATTTAAGAATCTGAGAAATAGTAAATGTATTGTAAAATTGCTTAAATCCAAATCGAATGTTTACTTATATTGATGATTACACTCTAATACATGATGATTTTCACAAAATATTCTCGAGCAGGTAAAAATTCAGGAAAAGATACTTTTAGAATCCTATTTTCCTAGGCCATTAATAACCAGTAGAAAACAATCATATTAAAATCTCGTTAAAAGAATCAACCATTGGGACCAACAACAATCATAACCGCCTCTGTTTTTTACCACGAAACAACCATCTCTCCAACCAAAATGATGAACAATTTAGTAAAGCCACCAAAATACTAGTACTAGGTATCTAACGGATATGAATTACGGTTTATCTTGCTTTTTTACCGTTTTGTCGATATTTTCTTTTGACATTCATTTGTACTTTGTTTTTTTGTGCTGATTTTTAAGGATAAAAAGAGCTGTATCGGTTACCGTTTTTTGTCATCTAAATGAACGTATTGAGTTATTTATTTGTTAAGATTCCTGACCTAGTCTGTTTTTTGTTTTTTAACCGTATTCAAATGTATACTTTCGTGCACTAAACTATGAATATATAAGTAACCGAAGCAGCGTGACTAAGGAGTACACCTGCGTTATACCGTAGACTTAAACAAGAAATAATTGAGTGATTCAAACAATTTCACACAAACATAAAATGATTAAAAAATCACTAGCTGCCCTTACTTTTCTGCTATTTTGCTATGCTCCATCGGCATTTTCGCAATCGGATACAACGTCAATGGTCCTGTCTCTTAATAAGGCAATTGAGTATGCGGAAAGTAATAATCTCCAAATAAAAAATAGCGAACTTGATCTACTAATCGCTAAAAAAAAGATTTGGGAAACAACCGCCTCTGGCCTTCCTCAAATATCTGGAACAGGTACATATTTGCACACCTTTAGTGTTCCAACAGCCGTTTTTCCCGACTTTAGTGACCCCACAAAAACGCAGGTCATTCCGCTTGGTGTTGCCAATAGCACCAGCTGGAACATCACCGTTACACAGTTGGTTTTTAGTGGTGAATACATTGTTGGATTAAGAGCATCCAAGGTTTATAAAGAACTTTCGGCACGAAACCTCGCAAAAACAAAACAGATATTCGTGAATCGGTTACCACTGGTTACTTTCTCGTTTTGATTATGGAGGAAAACCTCAATATAATGAAGGAGACCCAGTCGGTTACCAACAATAATTTGGGAGATATAATTGCCTTGGGCAATCAAGGTCTTGTTGAAGAAACCAACGTTGACCAACTTAGAATTATAAAAGCCAATATCGATAACGCAGTAGCAAATCTCGAACGCCAATCGCAATGGGCGAAGAATTTACTCAAATTTCAACTTGGACTTGACCTATCAACAAAAATTGAACTTTCCGACAGCCTCAGCAGCTATATTGAGGGTAATAAATTGACCTCAAGTCTCAACTCAGCATTAAACCTGAATGCAAATACAGATTACCGTGTTGCGTTGACTGCCGAACAGCTTCAAAAAATTAAATCTCGATCGACAAAAAACACTGTTCTTGCCTACTCTTTCAGCGTACTATCAACATCAAAAGTTACTCAATACATCCAGCTTTAACTTTCAACCAGAGGATGTTTTTGGTCTAACCTTAAATGTACCGATTTTTACAAGCGGCATGAAACTTTCCCAACTTTCACAAGCACGAAAGCAGTATCAACAGTCACAGAATAATACTAGAATGGCAGAGCAAAACTTAATGCTGGCATTTGAAAAGGCACAAATGACTTTAAGAATTCTACTCTACCTATGAAACCAACAAGTTAAACCTTGAACTAGTTAAAAAAATTCTTACACACACCATGATAAAATATAAAGAAGGTGTTGCAACCAGCAGCGATTTATATCAAGCTGAAAATCAATACCTGTCTACACAGTCCGACTACTTCAACGCCATGAACGATGTACTTACGGCCAAAACATCGCTTGAAAAACTCAACAACAACCAACAGTAGCCAAAAAATTTTGTTAACGACAACATTCAAAATTATGAATACAAAAATTATCGTTTTTGCCCTTAGCACCATGCTTTTAGCATGTAGCAGCAATAAGCAGGCTGAACTTTCTAAACTCAAGGCCAACAGAGATGACCTAAATCAAAAAATTGAAAAACTTGAAAAAGAAATTTCATCTACGGGTTCAGATTCAACGGCCTCTAGAAAAAAGACCCTTGTTTCGGTTGAAAATGTTATTTACCAACCTTTTCGCCACTTCATAAAAGTTTATGGAGCACTTGATGGTGATCAAAACGCGGCTGTTTTGCTCAAGCAGCAGGAACAATTGTAGCAAGATATGCCGATGTTGGAGCGGCTGTAAAAAAGGGGTCAAGTTTTAGCACAAATTGACGATCAACAATATCAAAAGCAACTTCAAAGCCTACAATCACAGTATAACCTAGCGCTTGAACTATTCAATAAGCAACAGCGGTTATGGGATCAAAAGTTGGTAGTGAAGTTCAGTATCTACAAGCAAAAACCAACAAAGAGTCACTAGAGCAACAAATTGCTGCAACAAAAGATCAAATCAACAATTTTAAAATTAAATCCCCAACCGACGGAACATTGAAGAGTGCAATATAAAGGTTGGTGGTATGGTAAGCCCAAACCCCCAGCAAATAGTATATCGTGTTGTAGCATTCGGAAAACTTAAAGTTAAAGCCGATATATCGGAGGCCTATACCTCAAAAATCAACCAAGGTGACATGCTCACCGTTAACTTTCCCGACATTAATGCAAATGCAACTTCCCGTGTTGATTTTGTAAGCAAGTACATCAACCCGGTTAATAGAACCTTTAATATTGAAGCCAGCGTTGATACCAAGGTACCAAATTTGAAAGCAAACATGGTTGCCATTCTTAACATTAACGATTACTATAAAGAAAAGGCTATCGTAATTTCACAAAACATGGTAAATAGTGACGCCGCGGGTACCTATATTTTGGTAGCGCAACAGAAGGGAAATGGTTTTGTGGCCAAAAAGCAAAACATCATTCTTGGATTGTCCAACAATGGGCTTGTTGAAGTTATTTCGGGCCTTAACCCTGGAGATAAACTGATTACTGTGGGTTATCAAGATCTTATCGAGGGTGCAAACATTCGTTTTTAATCCACAAACCGGTAGTTAAAATTAATTGCAATGGAGAAAAAATTTAAAGAGTTCAAGCCAACCAGCTGGGCGATTGACAACAAGTTGAGCATTTACGTGTTGGTGATAATCGTTGCGGTTTTTGGGCTATTCAACTACCTAACAATTCCCAAGGAACAGTTTCCTGAAATTGTAATTCCCAATATCATAGTAAACACGGTATATCCCGGGACTTCCCCTGCAGATATCGAGAACTTAATCACACGCCCCATCGAAAAGAACATTAAAGCTATAACTGGGGTTAAAAAAGTAACATCTCGTTCTGTTCAAGATTTTTCTGCCATCGTTGTAGAATTTAACACCGGTGTTGATGTTTCCGATGCCAAACAAAAGGTAAAAGATGCGGTAGATAAATCAAAAGTTGACCTTCCCTCCGATTTAAAAACCGATCCCGAAGTTTCCGACATAGATCTTTCCGATATTCCAATCATGTATATTAATCTGTCAGGAGATCTTCCTCTTGATAAACTAAAAAAATACGGCGACGATCTTAAGGATAAATTTGAAAGTTTGAAGGAGATAACTCGTGTTGATATTATTGGAGCACTTGATCGCGAAATACAGATAGATATAGACATGTATAAAATGCAGTCGGCAAGCCTAACCTTTACGGAGGTTCAAAATGCCATAGCTGCAGACAATGCAACGGTATCAGGCGGCAACATAAATCTTCAAGGCATGAGCCGAACCGTTAGAATTGTGGGTGAGTTTAAAAGCCTTGACGATGTTAAGAATATAGTAGTTACGACGGCCAGTGGCGCCCAAGTAAAGCTTAAAGATATTGCTACCGTACGTGATGGTTTCCATGAACAAGAAAGCTATGCTCGTCAAGACGGTAACAATGTAATAACCCTAAACATTGTAAAAAAAAGCGGACAAAACTTGCTAGATGCCTCCGATAACATTAAGGAAATTATCAAGGAGATGCAGCAGAACAATCTTCCGACAAGCCTAAAGGTTACCATCAGCGGAGATCAATCAAAATATACCAGAACAACACTCTCCGACTTAAACAACACCATCATCATTGGATTTATATTAGTTACCCTTGTTTTGATGTTCTTTATGGGTATTATGAACTCCCTGTTTGTTGGCCTCTCCATCCCCCTTTCAATGGCACTGGCATATATCGTAATGCCTTACCTTGGATTCACCATGAATATGCTGGTAATGTTTGCCTTCATCTTCGCCTTGGGAATTGTGGTTGACGATGCAATCGTTGTTATTGAAAACACCCACAGAGTATTCATGAAAAAGAAGATGGATATCAAAACTTCAGCCAAATTTGCTGCAGGAGAGGTGTTTGTACCTATTCTATCAGGAACACTTACAACTCTGGCTCCATTCTTCCCCCTTACGTTCTGGCCTGGAGTGGTTGGTGAGTTTATGTACTTCATTCCAGTAACGCTTATTCTTACGCTATTTGCCTCACTGGTGGTGGCCTACATAATAAATCCGGTATTTGCCATCGATTTTATGAAGCATGACGAGGAAGAGCATCCTATTCCGCTAAAAAAACTTTATATTATCTGCAGCGGAATCACCATTGCCTCAATTCCTTTTTACCTGTCTGGTCTCCATGCAATTGCAAATTTACTTATATTAATTGCCATTTCAGTTCTCCTTCATAATCTCTATGGTTTCAAGGTCCTACGGAAATTTCAGCATCACTTTATTCCGGCTTTAATGAGGCGATATGAAAACCTGCTCAAATGGGTTTTAACTGGCCATAGACCTTATGGGATGCTCACCGGTATGATCGTATTATTCTTCTTGACCATAATTCTAGTTGAAATAAAACCACCGAAGGTTCTATTTTTCCCAGACAATCAACCGAATAATGTTATTACCTATATTAAAATGCCTATCGGAACAGATATCTCCGTTACCGATTCCGTTGCCAAAATTGTGGAAGGCAGAATAATGCAAGTTCTTGGTAATCACAATCCAATTGTAGAATCCATAATTACCAACGTTGCTCTTCAGGCATCAGAAAATCAATTTGATAATAGCACAAAATCGTCAAACTTGGCCAAAGTATCGGTGAACTTTGTTGAATTTGCAAATCGTAATGGCGAAAATACCTCCGAATACATGTCCAGAATTCGGGAAAAAATTAAAGGCATTCCCGGTGCCGATATTGTGGTAGACAAAAACAAAAATGGTCCTCCCGTTGGAAAACCAATAAATATTGAACTTGCAGGTGAAAATATGGAACAATTGGTGACAACTGCAAATGGACTGAAGCACTATATCGATTCTATACAAATAGATGGAATTGAAGAACTTAAGTCGGACTTTGCCTCTTCAAAACCAGAACTACTCATTAAACTTGACAGGGAACGAGCTAATAGAAATGGGATTTCAGCGGGAATGGTTGGTGGCCAAATTCGAACCGCACTTCTCGGAACAGAAATATCAAAATATCGTGAAGGCGAAGATCAATATCCAATAATGCTGCGATTCAAAGAATATCAACGCAATGACGTAGAACAGCTCATGAATATTAATCTTACTTACAGAGACATGAACTCTGGCCTACTACGTCAAATTCCGCTCTCCGCAGTTGCCCATGTTGAATATACGAAGAGTTATGGCGAAATTAACCGCCTCAATTTAAAGCGAGTAATCACCCTCTCCTCAAATGTTCTTACCGGCTATACCGCTAACGAAATTATCGCCAAAATTAAAAAAAGCAATACCTTCGTATCAAAAACCATCCGGTGTAGACATTAGAATTACAGGAGAACAGGAAGATCAAGCAGAAACAATGGCCTTCCTCAGCAAAGCGTTGTTATTCGCCTTATTTCTAATACTCTTCATTCTAATAAACCAATTTAACTCCCTATCTAAGCCGATAATTATCCTTTCCGAGGTTGTCTTTAGCGTAATGGGAGTGTTGATTGGCTATGTTTTATTTGGGATGACCATATCAATCATTATGACAGGACTCGGGCTTGTTGCGTTGGCTGGTATTGTAGTTCGTAATGGTATTCTTCTTGTTGAGTTTACCGATCTGCTAAAAGCTCAGGGTGTTAAAACGAGAGAAGCGATTATTGAAGCTGGTAAAACACGTATTACACCGGTAATATTAACCGCTTCAGCTACCGTTCTTGGTCTAATACCCCTAGCGGTAGGATTTAACATCAACTTTGTTTCGCTGTTTGCCACCTTTCAACCCCATATCCATTTTGGCGGTGATAACGTTATGTTTTTCGGCCCGTTGGCTTGGACCATAATATTTGGACTTACATTTGCAACCTTCCTTACCCTGGTTCTAATTCCCGTAATGTATTATATTATTTATACACGCGACGTTAGATCTACAAGACGAAAAACAGCAAAAAAACACAATAAGACCAATCGCTAATATACACTTGTAACATTAAAAAGGGCGCTCATTTTAACAATGAGCGCCCTTTCAATTTTATTATAAATCTCATCAATCAACCATCATTTGCTCAATAATACCGTCCGAGATTAACCAATACTGCTCCGGAATTCTCCAACCTGTAGAAATGTCTTTTATAGCTCCTTTCCGAATCATTTCCGCCAACCTTAATTCAAACGTGTTTACAAATTTAGGTGAAAATACCAAAAGTTCTTGCCTATAAAGACCTCGTTTTGTCCTAAGCCGTGTAACCATAAGTTCATTAAATCGATCTTTTTCACTTAGTAGTTCCTCCTCTAAATCGAGTAGTCCCTGATTAATCCGGCCTATGTACTTAATGTTATTCGACGAATTCCATTGTCTACTTATTCCATTAAAAGAGTGTGCAGCAGGACCAAGTCCTAAATAATGAAAACCAAACCAATAGGAGGAATTGTGTCGTGATTCATACCCCTGTTTACAAAAGTTTGAAAGCTCATAGTGCTCATATCCAGCCTCGTCCAATCTTTTGATTAGTTCCTGATAATGAAGAACGCTCTCCTCGTCGGAGGCAGGTAAAAAACCACCATGTTGCTGTCGTTTAAAAAAAACAGAACCCTTTTCAACCATTAATTGATAAGCCGAAATATGCTCAGGCGATAACTCGAGTGCTGCCTTAACATTGAACTGCCATTGATCTAATGTTAGTCCCGGAAAGCCATATATAAGATCGATAGAAATATTTGAAAAACCCGATTCCTGCGCTGCTTGGACTGATGTTATTGCCTGTTGTACAGTATGATGACGCCCAAAATAAGACAAATGCTCCTCACAAAATGACTGAATACCTATACTTAAACGATTAACCCCTTGTTGAATAACCTCCCTTAAGTATTCCGCTGAAAGATCTTCAGGGTTGCCTTCCATGGTAATCTCTGGCTCCTTACTAATGGAAAAAGTATTTCTTAAACAATCAAATATTCTTGCAATATCACCGGCAGTAAGTACAGATGGAGTTCCGCCACCCAAATAAATGGTTTCAATACGTTCGTTGGAAAAATAGTCCTTTCTCAAATAAATTTCCTTACAAATTGCCGATACCATTTCCTCTTTTTGCTGTAACGAGGCCACGGAATGAAGTCACAGTAAAAACACTTGTGTCGACAAAATGGAATATGAATGTAAATTCCAGCCATCAAAGGTACACGTTATGTAAAAAGTTTTTATATTGAGCCCAATAGATTATAAAGAACATGCTTAAATACTTCTGGAAATCAATTGTTTGGGGACTATTTATCCTTATCATCTGTGGTATTCCCGGTGATGACTTAAGCAAGTTTAAAATTGTCACCATTCCCTACCTCGACAAGATTGTTCACCTAATTCTTTTCTTCATCTTCACTATTTTCCTGTATTCTGGATTTAACCATTTCACCAAAGATGTTGGAAAACGAACTATGCCCTACTTTTATGGTTCGCTTATCTCGATAATTATGGTGTAACCATTGAACTTCTTCAGCTTTACGTGTTTTCCCACAGATCCTTTGAGCTAATGGATATCGCAGCTGATGTTTTCGGGGTTTTTGCAGCCCTAATAAGCTATTCTGCAATCCATCGGCTTACCGAGGAATCAATATAGGCTAGAAGATACGGGAATCTTATCAATTCGCTGCTGGTGACGCCCGCCCTCAAAGTCGGTGCTCAAAAATATATCTACAATGTTTTTTGCTGTTTCAAATGAAATAAAGCGAGCGGGGAGAGAACATACATTTGCATTGTTGTGCATCCGAGCAAGTCGAGAAATTTCCTCTGTCCAACACAGTGCCGCTCTTATGTGTTGATGTTTGTTCATTGTCATATTAATTCCATTGCCACTACCACAAAGCGAAAAGCCAATATTTACATCCTGCTTTTCCACAGCAATTGCTAATGGATGAGCGTAATCCGGATAATCAACGCTTTCCGTAGAGTTGGTACCAAAATCGACTACTTCAAAGCCTCGCTGCTTCAGATGTTCTATAATCAACAGCTTCATCTCATAACCAGCATGATCACATGCTATTCCAATCTTATTTTTTTCCATCTTATTTTTTTCAAAACTAGTACAAAAATAACAATCAATTAGAGACTCATACAAAATTCTACAAACAGACAACAATCCATCAAGTATTGTGAAAAATTATGTTGATAAATTGTTGATGAATTGGGTAAAGATTTTTAGGTATTGCTATTGACTTCCTACCAATAATTTTATAAGCATAAGCGATCCAAAATGTCAAGGAATTTTTTTTAGTTTTTTTCATTACGAAATTAACATTCTATTAACACAAAAAACACTTCATTAACAGCCTCATTTATCAACAACGCACCTTATGAACATTTGTTGAAAACCATTGTAACTTACACAAAGGCAATAATGTTGTCGATCTCTTTTTGTTAATACTATGTTTTTTGATTTTTAATATTCATTTTTGCAACCGTAGAATAGCTTTTTTACTAACCAAGCTAACCGACTAACATTACCACTATTTTTAAATTCTTTTAAAAAGAAACAAATAATAATATAAGAATGAATTTGTTGAAAAAAGGATATGTAGATCTCTCTGTAGACCCTAATATTAATCTTGTGAGTGAAATAAACAACTTGCGTAAAGAAAAAAACGCAATTATTTTAGCACATTATTATCAACTTCCTGAATACAAGAAATAGCAGATTTTGTTGGGGATTCATTAGCTCTTTCTCAAAAAGCATCCTCCACAAATGCCGATATTATACTTTTTGCTGGTGTTCATTTTATGGCTGAAACTGCAAAAATTCTTTCACCAGATAAAATAGTTTTGATTCCTGATTTAAATGCTGGCTGTTCTTTGGCTGATTCTGCACCTGCTGATAAATTCGCCGAATTTATTAAGCTATATCCGGATCATACTGTTATTTCTTACGTGAATACTACTGCTGAAGTTAAGGCTATGAGCGATATTATTTGTACCTCTAGTAATGCAGTAGCTATTGTAAATAGTTTACCCAAAAATGAAAAGATCATTTTTGGACCTGATCGGAATCTTGGAAATTATATTAAAAGTGTAACAGGAAGGGAAATGGTTATTTGGGATGGTGCCTGCCATGTTCATGAAGAGTTTTCGGTCGAACGAATTATTGATCTAAAAAAGGATTTTCCGAATGCAAAATTAGTTGCGCATCCTGAATGTAAGAAACCAATTTTGATTATGGCCGATTTTATTGGCAGTACCGCAGCATTATTGAATTTTACTATTAGCGATAACGCCACTGAATATATTGTTGCTACTGAATCAGGTATAATCCATCAAATGAGGAAAGAGAATAGTGGTAAAACTTTTATTCCAGCACCACCTATCGATTCAACCTGTGGATGTAATGATTGTAATTTCATGAAACTAATAACTCTCAAAAAGATGTATCTTACTCTTCTTTATGAAAAACCAGAGATTGTTTTGGATAATGCAATTATTGAAAAAGCAAAAATTCCAATTATTAGAATGCTTGAAATATCTCAAAGGTTTGGATTATAAGGTTATATAATTTAATTTTTCAATGATTTTATTTCTCGATAATAGAAGGATTAACATTTTTTTAAGAAAGTTAGTAGTGATTTTATGTCTATTAATTACTAATTATTCTTATGCCCAGGTAGGTACTCGTGAGTATAAAAAATTTTATTATCCGAATGGTTTTATTAGTAGCGAAGGATTTTTTTAAAAATGGCAAACCGGATGGATTTTGGAAGACTTATTATGTTAATGGTGTTTTAAAATCTGATGGTTTATGGCGTAATGCAAGTTTAGATAGTACATGGAAATTTTACGATAACTTAGGAAATGTTTCTAGTGTTATTAATTATTATGGTGGAAAAAAAAGTGGATATTATTATGTCTATAAAACTATAAATGGTGAAGGTCATAATAAGCCTATTATTATTTCGAAAGAGTTATATATAAATGATAAGCACGAAGATTATGGATATTATTATCGATCTGATGGTTCTTTACAAACGATAAGCCATTATTTAGATGGAAAAAAGGATGGTGTTGAAAAAGAATTTAATACTGATAGTGTTCCTATTACTATTAGGGAATTTAGTAGAGGCCGATTAATATTTTACGAAGAGATAAATAGAGTCGATTCTAATGGAAACCCTTATGGTATTTGGAAAGTTTTTTTCAAAAATGGTAGAGTAAAAGAGGAGCTAGTTTATGTAAATGGAAAATTAAACGGGTATTTTAAAATTTATACCGAAAAAGGTGCATTATTAAATGCTATATTATATCGAAATGATTCTATTGTTCGAGACTCTATTTCAAATGATGAACTTGTTTTGAGGGAAGTAGTAGATTCTATTAACGGAAAGTTAGAGCGCGGAACATTTCTTGGTAAACATCGGGTAGGAAACCACTATTTTTATACAAAGGGAATTGTCGATTCTTGTGTTGTTTATAATTATCGTGGCGTTGAATTGGCTGTTGGTAAAGTTGATACTAATGGTTTTAAAAAAGGAAAATGGTTGGAATTTTATGAGGGAACAAGAACCTTAAAAGCAAAAGGCGATTACTTATTGTCTCAAAAAGTTGGTAGTTGGTCTTATTTTTATAAAAATGGATTAATTGAGCAAAAGGGAACTTTTATTAATGGAAGAATCTCGGGAAATTGGGAATGGTTTTACGCTAATGGTGCTCTAAAAAAATATGAGGAATATATAAATGGATTGCATGACGGTTTATTTTACGAATTAAATGAAAATGCAGATACTCTTATTGTAGGTAATTATATATCTGGAATGAAAGATGGATTTTGGAAAATTTTGCAGGGTGATCTTCTGGAGCAAGGATCTTTTGTTAATGATTTTCGAGATGGTGTTTGGAAGTATTTTTATGAAAATGGTAAGCTTTATTTTAAAGGTTCCTATACACAAGGAATTGCAGATGGAAAACATCAGTTTTTTTATCAAAATGGTTTGCTTCAAGAAGAACAATTTTATTCAAATGGTTATCCTGTAGGTATTTGGAGAAAATTTTCAGAAGATGGTTTTGCTGTAATAAGCATTCAATATAAGAATGGTGAGGTCTATAAAATTAATGGTTTTAGGGTTGAGGAGTAGGTATGAAAAAGTTAAATGATGATACTAGATTTACTGGATCTATTGGCGATTCGGATGGTGAGATAGAAAGAAAGATTAGACCTGTTGAATTTTCCGAATTTGAAGGTCAAAATACTGTTGTGGAAAATCTTAAGATTTTTGTAAAAGCTGCGAAGCAAAGAGGAGAGGCGCTTGATCATGTTCTACTACATGGCCCGCCTGGTCTTGGAAAAACAACGCTTGCTCACATTATTGCAAGAGAAATGGGTTCTAACCTTAAAATTACTTCTGGACCTGTACTTGACAAAGCGGGTGATCTAGCTGGATTGCTAACCAACTTAGAGTTTGGTGATATTCTTTTTATTGATGAGATACATCGGTTAAGTCCAATTGTTGAAGAGTATTTGTATTCTGCAATGGAAGATTATAGTATCGATATCATGCTCGATAAGGGTCCTAGCGCTCGTAGTATCCAGCTTACCTTGAATCCTTTTACATTGGTTGGGGCAACGACTAGAAGTGGTTTGTTAACGAGTCCTTTAAGAGCCCGATTTGGAATCAAATCACATTTAGAGTACTACGACCACAACGTATTAAAAGGAATTATTAATCGCTCATCCAATATTTTGAATATTGAAATAGAAGATCAAGCCGCCATTGAAATTGCCCTACGGAGTAGGGGAACACCTAGAATTTCAAATTCTTTACTTCGAAGGGTTAGAGATTTTGCGCAAGTAAAGGGTTCTGGAAAGATAGATCTTGATATTACGCGAATTGCCCTCGATGCTCTCAATATCGATAAGCGTGGTCTTGATGAAATGGATAATAGAATCTTGCAAACAATAATTGGAAAATTCAACGGTGGTCCCGTTGGTTTAAATACAATCTCTACAGCAGTTGGCGAAGATGCTGGAACAATAGAAGAGGTTTATGAACCATTTCTTATTAAAGAGGGTTTTTTGATGCGAACTCCACGTGGACGAGAGGTTACAAAATTAGCATATGAACATTTGGGAATTAATTACATAAATCATCTTGATCTATTTTCCTAAAGATCGTTGGCTAATTTTTTTAAGGCATTTATATTTTTAAGCCTTATTTTTTTGTTGGAGAGTTCTATTAAGTTATCGGTTTTAAATTCTGAAAGTAATCTAATAACGGATTCTGTTGCCGTACCTACAATATTTGCTAAATCTTCTCTAGTAAGTATTATTTGCAAAAAGGTTTCTTGATCTTCTCCAAAATTTGTTCGTAGCATTAAAAGTACTTCGGCTAATCGCTCTCTAACAGTTTTTTGCGCGATATCTTTTATGTACATATTTGCCTGGTTTAGTTCCTTGCAGGTTAGCTGCATTAAGTCAAGCGAAAAGGCTGAATTGCTCTTAACTAGACTTAGCAAAACATCTGTTGGTAAATAGCATAAAAGTGCATCATCGATTACTTGGGCTGTAGTGCACGCAGGTTCATTACTTAGTATTGATCTATAGCCAATAATATCACCCTTCTTTGCAAAAGCGATAATTTGTTCTTTTCCCTCTATTCCTGTTTTATATATTTTTAGAATTCCGCTATTTACACAGTAGCAACCGGTAATTCTATTTCCTTCGTGATATATGATGTCACCCTTCAAATATGAATTGCAGTTTTTTTCTCTATTAAGAAACTCACGTTCCTCTATATTGAGATTTTTAAAAATATTAATTTCTGACACACTACAACCAGGGCAATTAGGTAATTCTTTCCAAGGTTTTTTCATTATTGCAATGTTGTAAATCTGTCGAAAGATACTAGAAAATTGAGAATAATAAAACTGTAATCAATAACAAAAAAAAAGCCGAGTTTTCTCGGCTTTTTGCTAATATGACGGAGTAAATTGTCGTAAAAATCGCAAATCGTTTTCAAAGTATAAGCGAAGATCTTTAATTTGGTATTTCAACATTGCTATTCGCTCAACACCCATCCCAAATGCAAAACCTGAGTAACGTTGGGAATCAATTCCACAATTTTGCAACACATTGGGATCAACCATTCCGCAACCTAATACCTCTAACCATCCGGTATATTTACAAACATTACAACCTTTACCTCCACAAATTTTACAGCTAACGTCCATTTCAGCCGATGGTTCGGTAAATGGAAAGTAAGATGGTCGTAAACGGATTTCGGTATTCTCCCCAAACATCTCCTTTGCAAAATTTAGTAAGGTCTGTTTTAAATCTGTAAACGATACGTTTTCATCAATATACAAGCCTTCTATTTGATGAAAAATGCAGTGTGCTCTAGCCGAGATCGCCTCATTTCTAAAAACTCTTCCTGGCATGATGGCCCTGATGGGTGGTTTTTGATTTTGCATTACTCTTACCTGAACAGATGAAGTATGAGTACGCAGTAGTATATCTGGATTTTTAGTAATAAAAAATGTATCCTGCATATCTCTTGCCGGATGTTCCGGTGGAAAATTTAATGCAGAAAATACATGCCAATCATCTTCTATTTCTGGACCCTCTTCGATAGTAAATCCTAACTTCGAAAATATTCCAGATATTTCTCTTTAACAAGTGATATTGGATGGCGAGTTCCTAACTCTACTAGTTCTGAGGGACGTGTTTTATCCTCATGGCTACTCTCAATTTCCTTGGTTTCTAATTGTTCTTTTATTGAAACAATTTTAGTTATGGCACTATTCTTTAAGCTATTGAGACGTTGTCCAAACTCTTTTTTTTGCTCTGGCAGTACATTTTTAAACTCTTCAAAAAGTTGGGTAATTTCACCCTTCTTACCTAAAAGTTTAATTCTCCAATCTTCTAAAGACTTTTCAATTTCGCAGTTAAACTGCTTGATTTCTTCTTCCAGTGTCTTGATTTTTTCTAGCATCTCACAAAATTTTGATTGACAAAATTACAACATCTTTTTTAGGCCTATCATTTTGATCTGTTTCTTCGGCGCAAATTTTATCAATTATGTCGAAACCCTCTATTACTTGGCCAAATACGGTATAGTTTCCGTCTAGGTGAGGTACTCCACCTTCATGTATATAAACTTGTCTGTGATCATCAGTTATACTGAATTTGTTCTTGGGCATAAGATCATTTTCCACACTATCTTTTACTTGATCAATTATTTTTTGGAATTTGACCTGTGAATAGTTGTCGCCTAAAGATTCAAGTTTTTGTTTTAAAATATTCGAGAAGAGTGATGTTTTTCTACTGTTATTTATTTTGATAACGAGATTATCCAATTCCTGAGAGGTAAACTTTTTTCCTTGAACGATATAGAATTGGGATCCTGAGGATTTTTTATTTGGATTTATGTCATCAGAATTTCTTGCTGCGGCTAATGCACCTTTTCTATGAAAATGGTTTGGTAATATTTCCGCATCAATTGTATAACCAAGATCACCATCTCCCAATATTTTTCCTTGTTCAGCTTTTTTAGAATCTGGATCACCTCCTTGCATCATAAAGTTTTGAATTACTCTGTGGAATAGTAATCCATTGTAGTAGTTGTTCTTTATAAGTTTTATAAGTTGGC
>Ga0268359_11913_pt1 | contig 113261 bp, 124 predicted proteins | sample BioMet11_FD_194416 | JGI IMG/M metagenome (GOLD analysis project Ga0268359, IMG submission 194416) | Sewage microbial communities from Oakland, California, United States - Biofuel 11 (PacBio Assembly) | ecosystem: Engineered > Wastewater > Sewage > Unclassified | place: USA: California...
CCACATTGTGGTTGATGATGTCGGGCTTGGCGTCCATGACCGTGCGCAGGGCGGAGGCGTCGCCCTGAAAGTCGGGGATGAGCACCTCGACGCTGCTCTGCGGCAGGGCCTGCCTGAGTTCCCGTATCACTGCGGCAAACTGCGCCGAACCGCCGTCGTCCAGATCGTCGCGCGTCACGGAAGTGACAACCACATGCTTGAGGCCCAGCGTTACGGCGGCCTGCGCCACACGCTGCGGTTCGGTGGGGTCCGGGGCGCTGGTCTGGCCGGGGGTGGATGTTGCAAAACCGGCAGTTACGCGTGCAGGTTTCGCCCAGAATCAAAAACGTGGCCGTGCCGGACGAAAAGCATTCCTGCCGGTTGGGGCAGTTGGCCTCTTTGCAGACGGTGGACAGCCCCTGCTCGTTGAGCAGGGCGGAGGTGGTAAAAAAGCGCCGGTCGGAGGCCAGGGGGCGGCGCAGCCATGCGGGCTTGCGCAGGGGAGCGTTGGCCTCGCCCTGCGGGATGGTGGAATCGGGTTGGGTCATGTAGGGTGTCCTGCCGGCAGAGGGCTGCCGTAGATTATCGTGGTCTGATGGAGTTGGGATCTGCCGGGTCATGTCCCGCAAGCAGGGCCGCGCAGGCCTCGGCCTGTTGGCAGCGGCGGCTGCGGCTGCGCAAAAACTTCGCAAAAGGCTTCAAGAAAGCCGTTTTTCACCGTGGGCATGGTCGCCAGAGGCCCGGTCTGCTCGCGCTGCACCGATGTGGCGGTTACGCCCTCAAGCCCGCATGGCGTGATGATGTTGAACAGCGAGAGATCCCTGTCCACATTCATGGCCAGACCGTGCAGGGTAACATGCCGGTGCACGGCAATGCCCAGCGAGGCTATTTTGCTGCCGCCCACCCACACGCCAGGAAAGCCCTGCCTGCGTCCCGCCTCAATGCCGAAGCGCCGTACGGTGCGGATGGCGGTTTCTTCCACATCCTGCACATAGGCCCTGATGCCGCCCGTGCGTTTTTTCAGGTTGACGATGGGGTAGGCCACCAGTTGGCCGGGAAAGTGGCAGGTAATATTGCCGCCGCGCGTGCTGTGCACCACGTCCACGGACGAGCCCCACAGGGCCGCGAGGTTTGGGGGCAGGTTTTCCTGCCCGGAATTTTTGCCCAGGGTCACTGTCGGGGGGTGCTCAAGCAGCAGCAATATGTCGTCGCCGCCCTGCAGCACAAAGGCCTGAGCCTGTTGCTGTATTTCAAAGGCCCGTTGGTAGGCTGTGCAGCCAAGATCAAATGCGTACATGTGAACCGGGGAGTTGGGGTTAACGGGGCAAGAAATCCCTCATTACCGGCATGAGCCGTCGCCGTCCAGCGTTCTGCAGCCCCGGCGGTGGTTCAAGCGGGTTTGGTCAGCTCCAGGGTTGGCTCAGGCCAGGTCGCAGGGCATGGACGTCTGGGAAAGATAGATGAGCTCTTCAACCATGCCCAGCAGTTCGGCAAGAATGCCCCCGCCAGTCATGGGATGACCAAAAAGTTCTTCCCTCTGCTGGTCCAGGCCGCGTTTGTCCACGGCGTCGGGCATGGTGGGCGAGAGCGTCTCCGCCAGGCGGCAGGCCAGAAAATAATCCTCCGCCCCAGCGGCAAACAGGCTTTCAAGCTTGGCAAAGCGCGGCGCGGCCTGCTGCCAGTAGGCCAGGGCAGCAGCTGGCGGCTCAAGGCTGGCAGCCGTGCACAGGGCGGCGTGCAGGTTGTTGCACGATGCGCCTGGCAGGCCCGTGCGCCAGCCCCACAGCCAGTGGGTACGGGCAAAAAAGAGGTGGTGGGCCACGGCCAGATCAAGCAGCTCGCGCGTGTGGCGCAGGGCGTCCAGCAGGGGGCCGCCCGTGCCTTCGGGCCATGCTGCGCAAGGGTGACGCAACTGCCACAGGGGCACGTCTACGCGGCTGGGCTCAAGGCCGGTCATACTGCGCAGCAGCTGGGCCAGCCATGCGTTGGCGTCGGGGCTGTGCGGCGTCTCAAGGTGTGAATAGCTGAGCACATACCGCCCCTGGCCGTACTGGCCGGTCACGGCCATGGGCTGGCCCTCCAGAAAATCCGCCGAAAGATTGACTCCGTACAGGTCGCGCCACTGCAAAAAGACCTTGGACGGAATGCTCTGCAGGGTGAGATCCGCCAGCCAGAAATCCTTGTCAGGAAATCCATAGGATGCCAGCACCGTGACGCGGTCGTCCTGCGCAGGGGCAAAGCGGCCCGGCCACCATACCGGCAGGGACGGCAAAAAGGCGCACTCCCGGGCTTCGTTCTGCGGCTGGCGGCTGGCGGCACGGCGAGCGCCGATGCAGGCTGACGTGATGCCAGCTGTGAGGTGGTCGGACCTGGGCGGGCCGTCTGGCTGATCCAGCCTTTGTGGTGAAAATTCATGCCCCTGGGTAACGTGCGTCCGCACGTGGCCCGAAATAAGGTGGTACAGGCGCTCAGGATAGGCCGCCCGCGTCCACGGGCAAAGGTTGAGCCCGTGATCTGGGTTGGGGTGGGTGAGGGCAAGCCCAGCACCGCCGCAAAAACCCAGATAGTTGCCACCTCGTTCCACCCACTGGCGTATGGCCTCGCGCCCTGCAGGAGCGAGGGCGGCTGCCTTGAGCCGCGCGTTGCCGCCGGGAACCAGCAGCAGCGATACGCCTGATTCCCCATGGCATTGGCCGTTGCCGGGGCCTTTGCCGCCCGGCTTGCCTAAATACGCGCCTTCGGCTATTTCTTGTCCCTTAACCAGGCGGCAGGGCAGTCCCAGTGCGCGAACAGCGCGCCAGGCCATGAGGCCCCAGATGTGGGACGCATCCCATAATATGCAGATTGGCTGTGCGGCAAACATAATACCGCAGTATCGCCGCCTTTTACGGAGAAAGCAAGATGGCGGATACGCTACCCAAGGGCTATGAGCCCCATGACGTTGAAGCCCGGTGGCGCAAGCACTGGGAGGATGACAAAACCTTTACGCCCGACCCGGACGCTCCCGGCGAGCCGTATTCCATTGTCATTCCGCCGCCCAACGTCACGGGCGCGCTGCATATAGGGCACGCGCTCAACCATACCCTTATCGACGTGCTTTGCCGTCATGCCCGCCAGAAGGGCAAAAATGTTCTGTGGGTTCCTGGTACCGACCATGCGGGCATTGCCACCCAGAACGTGGTGGAACGCGCCCTCGCGAAGGAAGGCAAAAGCCGCAAGGATCTTGGACGCGAGGCCTTTATCGACCGGGTGTGGGAATGGCGCGACGAATACGGCCACCGCATCCTCGATCAGGCGCGCGCCCTGGGCGATTCCGTAGACTGGACGCGCCTGCGCTTTACCATGGACGAAGGCCTTTCCGCCGCCGTGCGCAAGGTTTTTGTGCAGCTGTACAACGAGGGCCTGATCTACAAGGGCGACTACATCATCAACTGGTGCTCGCGTTGCCACACGGCCCTGGCCGACGACGAAGTCGAACACGAGCAGAGCCGGGGCAAACTGTGGAAGGTGCGCTATTTGCTGGCCGACGGCAGCGGGCACATCACCATTGCCACCACTCGGCCCGAGACCATCCCCGGCGATACGGCCATCTGCGTGCATCCCGAAGACGAGCGCTACGCGGGCCTCATCGGCAAAACCGCCGTGGTGCCCGTGCTGGGGCGCGAGATCCCCATTATCGCCGACGCCTATGTTGACCGCGAGTTCGGCACGGGGGCGCTCAAGGTTACCCCCTGCCACGACCACAACGACTGGATGCTGGGCAAAAAGCACAACCTCGTGTTTCTCAAGGCCATTGACGAAAACGGCGTCATGACCGCCGAGGCCGGGGTCTATCAGGGCCTTGCCAAGGACGAATGCCGCACCCGCATCGTGGCCGACATCGAAGCCGCCGGGCAGCTTGAGGGCATCGAAGAAATCGATCATGCCGTGGGCCATTGCTACCGTTGCCATACGGTGGTCGAGCCGCACGTCTCCACACAGTGGTTTGTGGCCGCCACCAAGATGGCCCCCGCCGCGCGCGACGCCGTGCCCGGCATGACCAAGATTTTTCCCGAAACGTGGCTCAAGACATACTACCACTGGCTCGACAACATCCGTGACTGGTGCATCAGCCGCCAGATATGGTGGGGCCACCGCATCCCTGCCTGGAATTGCGAATCGTGCGGCGAAATGGTGGTGGCCGAAGAAGCCCCCGCCGTCTGCCCCAAGTGCGGCGGCGCGCTCAAGCAGGAAGAAGACGTGCTCGACACATGGTTTTCGTCCGCCCTGTGGCCTTTTTCCACCATGGGCTGGCCCGAAGACACCAAGGACCTGCGCCGCTGGTATCCCACCTCGGTGCTGGTGACGGGTTTTGACATCCTGTTTTTCTGGGTGGCCCGCATGATGATGATGGGCATCCACTTTATGGGCGAGGTGCCCTTTAAGGACGTGTACCTGCACGCGCTGGTGCGCGACGCCTCGGGCCGCAAAATGTCCAAATCCACGGGCAACGTCATTGACCCGCTGGCGATGATCGACAAATACGGCTGCGACGCCCTGCGCTTTACCCTGACGGCCTTTGCCGCCATGGGGCGCGACATCCGCCTGTCTGAAGAGCGCATTGAGGGCTACCGCCACTTTGTCAACAAGCTGTGGAACGCGGCCCGCTTCGCCCTCATGAACCTGCCGGAAGAAGCCCCTGCCCCGGTGGCCCCGGAATCCGTGCCCGGTCTGCACCACCAGTGGCTGCTGCACCGGCTTGAAGTGGTCAAGCAGGACATGGACAAGGCTCTGGCAGATTACCGCTTCAACGATGCGGCCCAGCTGGGCTACAAGTTTTTGTGGAACGAATTCTGCGACTGGTATCTCGAGCTCATCAAGCCCGACATGCAGTCTGAGGACCCCAAACGCAAGGCCGAGGCCCAGTATGTGCTGTGGCTCGCCCTGCGTGAGCTGCTGGTGCTGCTGCACCCCATCGTGCCCTTTGTGACCGCCGAAATATGGGCGGCCCTGCCCGTTGCGGCCGGGGCAAAATCCACCGATATCGCCCGCGAGCTTTACCCTGCGGCGCGGCCCGCCTGCGTGCGGCCTGAAGAGGCCGGCCGCATGGAGCTGATTCAGGGCATCATTGTGGCGGTGCGCACCATCAAGGCCGAGCTTGGCATCAGCCCCAGCCACAAGGTCAGCCTTATGCTGCACCCTGTGAACGCGGCGCAGGCCGCGCTGCTTGAGGCCAACAGCCACTGCATGGCCACGCTGGCGCGGCTTGAAAACCTCACCATCGGCGCTGACGTGCATGCGCCCAAGGCGTCGGCCTCCGCCGTGGTTGAGGGCTGCCAGGTCATCGTGCCGCTCAAGGGCGCTGTGGATCTTAACGGTGAGCTGGCCCGCCTGGACAAGGAAATAGCCAAGCTCGAAAAAGACGTGGTGGGCGTAAACATGAAGCTGAGCAACGAAAGCTTTGTGAGCCGCGCCCCTGCGGATGTGGTGGCCCGCGAGCGCGAACGCGCCGAAAAGCTGCTGGACGCCAAAGCAAAAATGCAGGCCCTGCGCGCACGCTTTGCCGAGGCCCTGACTGAAGAATAACGCCAGTAACCCTCCAGGGGTACTGGTTTGCTGCTCGACGCGGACGACAGGCTGATGTCTGTCGTCCGCGTCGCGGTTCATGTGGCGGGCTACCCCGCGCACGTAGTGAGGTTTGTATGAGTGCTGCCGCTGTAGCCTATCTGCAACTGGGCGCCGCCATTCTGGTAGAGGTGGGCGCCACGGCCTTTCTCAAACAGTCGGATGGCATGAGCCGGTTGTTTCCGACCATAGCATCCCTGCTCGGATACGGCATTTCGTTTTATCTGCTGTCACAGGTGCTCAAGATCGTGCCCATGGGCATATCGTACGGCATCTGGAGCGGCATCGGCATCGTGCTGGTGTCGCTGCTGGGGCTGCTGTTTTTTGGGCAAAAGCTCGACCTTGCCGCCTGCCTTGGCCTTGGCCTCATTGTGTTGGGCGTACTTGTCATACATTTTTTTTCGGGCTCCATGCCGCGTTAAAGCGTGATTAGTCCCTGCTGTTGCGTGCTAACAGGCTGTTATTACGCAATGGTTTTGTGCCATAGGTATATTTTTGCCTGTGTATTCCACAGGGGATGCCTGTTGACAGCCTTTGACAGACAGGCTATGTCCTGTTGTTCGAAAAAGCTCTTTTTGAGCGCAATATCCCACATGGAGGGAAATAATGCCCACGATTAACCAGCTTATCCGCATCGAGCGGAAGGCCGTGGTGAAGCGCAAGAAGACCCCCGCCCTGCAGGCTTGCCCGCAGCGCCGCGGCGTTTGCACCCGCGTTTACACCACCACCCCGAAAAAGCCTAACTCGGCTCTGCGTAAGGTCGCCCGTGTGCGCCTGACCAACGGCATCGAAGTTACGGCCTACATCCCTGGCGAAGGTCACAACCTGCAGGAACACTCGTGGTGATCATCCGCGGCGGTCGTGTAAAAGACTTGCCCGGTGTCCGTTACCACATCGTGCGCGGCACCCTTGATACGTCCGGCGTGGCCGATCGTCGCAAGAGCCGTTCCAAGTACGGCGCCAAGCGTCCCAAGTAGTTTTTTTTCTTTCGGCGCGCGCCATGCGGCCCGCCTGGCTGCTTCCACCGTGAAGCGCCGGTCGCCGCGGGGTTTGGTGCCGCCGCTAACATGCATGAAGGAGAAACCCCATGCCCCGTAAAGGTCCTATTCCCAAGAGGGAAGTGCTGCCCGATCCGTTGTACGCCAGCCGCCTTGTCACCAAGTTTGTGAACAGGCTCATGTTCGACGGCAAAAGGGTGCAGCCGAAAAGATTTTCTACAGCTCCCTTGAGACCCTGGCTGAGAAGACGGGCGAAGAACCCATGCGCGCCTTTGAAAAGGCCCTGGACAACGTGAAGCCCCACATGGAAGTCAAGGCCCGCCGCGTAGGCGGCGCCACCTACCAGGTTCCCATGGAAGTGCGCCCGGAACGCCAGGTTTCCCTGTCCATCCGTTGGCTTATCAACTACGCCCGTTCGCGCGGTGAAAAAGGCATGACTGCCAAGCTTTCCGCCGAACTGCTGGATGCTTTCAACGGACGCGGCGGCGCGGTGAAAAAGCGTGAAGACACGCACCGCATGGCCGACGCGAACAAGGCTTTCGCTCATTACCGCTGGTAAGAGGGCCTTCCGCTTTATCTCTGAATTCAGCCCGACGCCGCGTCCGCAAGGAAGCGGCGTCGGCTTTGCACCACACCGCATCCGCAGTATGGAGGAAACACCGTGTCCCGCACCGTTGCTGTAAACAAACAGCGCAATATCGGCATTATGGCCCATATTGACGCAGGCAAGACTACCACCACCGAGCGTATTCTTTTTTATACCGGCGTAAACCACAAGATCGGCGAAACGCACGACGGCGCCTCCACCATGGACTGGATGGAGCAGGAACAGGAGCGCGGCATCACCATTACCTCCGCCGCGACCACCTGCTTCTGGAAAGACTGCCGTATCAACATCATCGACACCCCCGGCCACGTTGACTTCACCATCGAAGTCGAACGTTCGCTGCGCGTGCTCGACGGGGCCGTGTGCGTGTTTGACGCCGTTGCCGGTGTCGAGCCCCAGTCTGAAACCGTGTGGCGTCAGGCTGACCGTTACCATGTTCCGCGCATCTGCTTTGTGAACAAGATGGACCGTATCGGCGCCAACTTTTTCCGCTGCGTGAGCATGATTCACGAACGCCTTGGCGCCAAGGCCGTTCCGTTGCAGCTGCCCATCGGCAACGAAGACAAATTTGAAGGCGTGGTGGATCTGGTGCGTGGGCACGCCATCCGTTTTGACAAGAGCTCCAAGGGCGCGGAATTCTCCATCGAAGACGTGCCTGCCGACATGAAGGCTCTCTACGACGAAAAGCATCACGAAATGCTTGAAGCCGTAGCCGAGGAAGACGAAGCCCTGCTCGAAAAGTATCTGGGCGGCGAGACCCTCACCGAAGAAGAAATCATCTCCTGCATCCGCAAGGCCACCATCTCCCGCAACATCGTGCCGGTGCTGCTGGGCTCGGCCTTCCGCAACATGGGCGTGCAGCCCCTGTTGGACGCCGTGGTGGATTACCTGCCTTCTCCGGTGGACATCCCGGCCATGCCCGGCCATATCGCTGGCAAGCCAGAAGAAATCATCGAATGCCATTGCGATGACAAGGAACCCCTTGCCGGTCTGGTGTTCAAGCTCTTCTCCGACCCCTTCATCGGTCACCTGTCGTTTTTCCGCATTTATTCCGGCTTCCTCGAATCCGGCATGACCGTGTACAATTCCAAAACCGGCAAGCGCGAGCGCATCGGCCGCATCCTCAAGATGCACGCCAACAAGCGTGAAGACGTGAAATGGGCTGGCGCTGGCGACATCGTTGCCCTCGTGGGCCTCAAAAACGCCTCCACCGGTGACACCCTGTGCGACGAAAAGCGCGAAGTCATCCTGGAATCGCTGAACATCCCTGATCCGGTTATCGAAGTGGCCATCGAACCCAAGACCAAGGCCGACCGCGACGCTCTTTCCGCCGCTCTTAACAAGCTGGCCAAGGAAGACCCGTCCTTCCGCGTGAAGGGCGACGACGAAACCAACCAGACCCTCATCGCCGGTATGGGCGAGCTGCATCTGGAAATCATCGTTGACCGCCTCACCCGTGAATTCAACGTGAACGCCAACGTGGGCAAGCCCCAGGTTGCCTACCGCGAAACCATCTCCAAGCCTGCCAAGTCGGACCTCAAGTACGCCAAGCAGTCCGGTGGCCGCGGTCAGTACGGTCACGTCGTGATCGAGGTCGAACCCAACCCCGGCAAGGGCTATGAGTTCGTCAACTCCATCACCGGCGGCGTTATCCCCAAGGAATACATCCCCGCGGTCGACAAGGGCATCAACGACGCCCTTAAGGCTGGCGTGCTGGCTGGCTTCCCTGTGGTGGACGTGAAGGTCAACCTGGTTTTCGGTTCGTACCACGAAGTGGACTCCTCCGAGCAGGCCTTCTACGTGGCTGGCTCCATGGCGATCAAGGACGGCATGCGCAAGGCCACCCCTGTGCTGCTCGAACCCATCATGGACGTGGAAGTGGTCACCCCTGAAGAATACCTCGGCGACGTCATGGGCGACATGAACGGCCGTCGCGGTCGCGTGCAGAGCATGGAAGCCCGCGCTGGCGGCGCACAGAGCGTGCGCGCTCAGGTGCCGCTTTCCGCCATGTTCGGCTACGCCACTGACCTGCGTTCGCGCACCCAGGGCCGTGCGACCTTCACCATGCAGTTCGATCACTACGAACGCGTGCCCCAGGCCATTGCCGAAGAAATCCAGAAGAGCCGCACATAATTTGAGCCGTGCGGCATAGCCGCTCAAGGCTTGATACGGCGGGGGAGGAAGCGGCGGTTTCCTCCCCCGCTTTGTTTTACCGCAGGCGCAAAATAGCTGTTGTTGACCGGGCGGGAAAAGTGCATCCTGCCAAAACGGACATGTATCGGGTTTATTGCGCTATGCTTCGGCAACTGCCGATGTTATTGCGGGCACAGTCAACGATGTTACGGAGAGGGCGATGCAGGACGATCTGCCAAAAGGGTTCAGGGCCGGTGCGGCGGCGGCCAGTTTTAAAAAGCCTGGCCGCGATGACCTTGGCATTATAGTTTCAGACACTACCGCAGTGCTGGCGGGCATGTTTACCCAAAACCTTTTCAAAGCCGCCCCCGTACTGGTGTGCCAGGAGATTCTGGCGACGCGCGGCACAGCCCGCGCGGTGCTTGCCAACTCGGGTCAGGCCAATGCCTGCACCGGCGACGAGGGGCTGGCCAACTGCCGCGCCACTCAGGCCATGGTTTCCGGCCTGACAGGGCTTGAGGCCAACGAAATTTTGCCCCTCTCCACAGGCGTTGTGGGCGCGCACCTCAAGATGGATCTGTGGCTTGAGGCTGTGCCCACGCTGGTCAAAAACATCGGTACCCGCGATGCGGAGGGATTTACCCGAGCCTTTATGACCACCGATGCCTTTCCCAAGTTTTCCATGCGCGAGGTGACGCTTTCGGGCGGCGTGGTGCGCCTGACGGTCATGGCCAAGGGCGCGGGCATGATCTGCCCCAACATGGCCACCATGCTCTGCGTTGCCCTCACCGACGCCAAGGTGGCCCGCGAACCATGGCAGGCCATGTTTGGACGCGCGGTGGAAAAGACCTTTAACCGCGTGAGCGTTGACGGCGACACCTCCACCAACGACACCATCCTCGGGCTGGCCAACGGCGCTTCTGGCGTGCCCGCCGAAAGCGCGGCCGATCTGGCCCTACTGGAGGAAGCCCTTACGGGGATTCTCGGTACGGTATCGCATATGCTCGTCATGGACGGCGAGGGAGCCAGCAAGGTCATCCACATCACCGTCACCGGCGCAGCCAGCGACGACGACGCCCGCACCGTGGCCCGCAGCGTGGGGCATTCGCAGCTGGTAAAAACCGCCATCTACGGAGGCGACGCCAACTGGGGCCGCATTGTGACAGCTGTTGGCTACAGCGGCGCAAAGTTTGACCCCGCAAAGGTCAGCATGAAGCTGTGCGGCATAGAGCGCTTTCGTCTGGGCTGCCCTGTCAACGAGGACAAGGAAGACACCCTTGCAGAGTTGCTCAAGGCCAAGGACGTACAGGTTGAGATTGACCTGGGCGGCGGCACGGGCTTTTACAACTTTCAGGCTTCTGACCTGGGGCACGAATACGTGAGCCTCAATTCCGACTATCGCTCTTAACGGCGCGGGCCGCCAAGGCTCGTGACTGTCAAAGGCCCGCAGCGCACAGCAGGTTTACATGTCCTGCCCCGGCGTTGCGGGCCTTTTGCGTTTGCCTTCAGCGTTGCGTCGCGCGGCCTGCACGGGGGTGCCGTTGCGCTGCAAAACGCCGTCTAAAAAACAATGACCTGCTTGCCCACCATTGCCTCCGAGGCTTGCCTCAGGTGCGCCTGGCGAACAGTATCAGCGCAGAGACCGTGCAGAGTGTCTGCCAGGGTCGTGCGCAGGGTTCCGGCTTCCACCATGCGGGCCACTGCGTCAAGTATTTCTCCCTGCCGCCCCATGTCCGAGGTCTTAAACAGCGAACGGGCGAACATGAATTCCCAGCAGATTCGGGCGCACTTGGTCTTGAACACCGTGATGTCCAGGGGAACCGCCGGGTCGTCGATAAGGCATACGCCGCCCTGCGGCGCAATGACTTCGGCCATAGGCGGCCCAATGGTCGGCGGCGTGGGTGGTGCAGAATATGGCGTCCACCAGCGGCATGCCGGCCTCCTTGAGTCTGGCGGGAATGTTGTCCCTGCCCACCACGACGGAAGCGCCCAGATTCCTGCACCACTGGGCCGAGCTGGGTCTGCCTGCCGTGGCCGCCACCGTTATGCCTGCCCAGACGGCAAGCTGAATGATCATGGACCCCACGCCGCCCGCGCCGCCAATCACCAGCAGGCTGCGGCCCCGGTTGGCCCCGGCCTCGGCAATAAAGCCAAGTCGGTCAAATATACCCTCCCATGCCGTAATGCTGGTCAGCGGCATGACCGCCGCCTCGGCATCGCTGAGGTTGGCTGGCGCATTGGCCGCAAGGCGGGCATCCACAAGCTGATACTCGGCATTGCTGCCGTCGCGGGTAAGGTCGCCAGCATAAAAGACGCGTTGCCCCGGGGCAAACTGGTTCACCTGATCGCCAATGGCCGCGACCATACCCACGGCATCCCACCCCAGCACGCGCCGGGCGCCCGCATCAAGGCGGGAAAAAACCTTGGTGTCCACCGGGTTCATGCCTGCTGCGGCGACTTTTACCAAAATGTCATGGTCCTGTACCTCTGGAATGGGCCGATCCTGATTGCTGAATGCCTGCGGTGCCTCTGGCCCAAAGCCGCCGGTGGCGATAATTGCGTTCATGGGATCTCCTCGGGGTATGTGGTTGTTTTGAGTGGAGCCGGGCAGGCAGGGCCTGACAATCCCGCCTTCCGAGGCTCAACTAGAGAGAGCGACGGATGCCCGTTGAGGGGTTGCCGTTGCCGGTAATGAAGTCTGGGTGCCTGTATGGAAACGACCGACAGGGCAGACTTCATATCTGGCTGGTCCGCCGGAGCGGTAAAGCGCCTGAAACTTTTATGCCGGGCCTAAGTAAATATATTGGTAGCTATCAAAGAAGTAAAATTAATAGTTCTTGTGGCATCGAGTAGTGTTTGTTATCGATTTGACATGAAGCAACAAGATCTGGCTATTGATCTGCTGCGCACCTTCACCACGGTGGCGGAGACAGGCAGCTTTACCGCCGCAGGGGATATTCTGGGCCGTACGCAGTCAGCCATAAGCCAGCAGATCCGCAAGCTTGAAGACATTGTGGGCAAAAGTCTTTTTTACCGCACAAGCCGAGCCGTATTGCTCAGCAGCGACGGCGGGCTGCTGCTGGCACACGCCTACGACATCATAGCCCGCAATGACGAAGCCCTGCGCCGTCTGACCGCCCCCCCTATCGAAGGCCGTCTGCGGCTGGGCGTAACGGAAGATTTTATTCCACGGCAGTTGCCAGTGTTGCTCTCGCGTTTTGGCAAGGTCCACCCGCAGGTGCAGCTCGAGCTCATGACGGGGCTTTCAACCATGCTGGTCGAAAAGCTCAATGCCGGAGACCTCGATCTTGTCATCGCCAAACGCGACGCCCAGCCTCAGGCGGGACGGGTTATCTGGCGTGAAAAGCTGGTCTGGATAGCCTCGCCTGAGTACAAAACGGACAGCAACGGCACGTTGCCGCTGGTGGTTCTGCCTCCCCCCTGCTCATACCGGCGCGTCATGCTCGACGTGCTGAGGGCGGCGCAGCGCTCATGGCGCATCGCATGTACGGCGCACAGCATCATGGGGCTGCAGGCGGCCGTTGTCGGCAATCTGGGGCTGTCGGTGCTTGGGCGTTCGTTTTTAGGGCCTGACCTGGTCGAAGCGCCAGCCTCGCTGGGGCTGCCGGACATGCCGGATACCGAAATAGCGGTTTTTGGCGAAAAAGCGGCCATAGGCGAACTGGCCGACTGCCTGGTGACTTTTTTGACAGACGCGCTGGAAGGGCTGACCGGCAACGGGCGACCCCTGCCCATGGAAATTGTGGGTCAGATATGCGCGCGCAAGACCTTGCCGTGAGCAACGCTGCGACTGCAATGCCGCAAAATGGTTCGCCAGACAGCGGCGGACGCGAACTTTAGGGTTTGGCAGCGGAGGACGCCATGGAAAAAGACTTTTTTGCCCAGCGTTACCTGGAGGAGGTTGTTTCGTGCCCTGTCTGCGGAGGGCGGCACAGTCAGGTTGCCTACGAAGCTGGTAACGGGATACTGGCGCAAAGGTGCGACTGCGGCGCATACTATTGCGACCACAGGCTCAACCCGGAGGGGCTGGCCGCCTACTGGACAGACTACCAGAACCGGGAGCACAGCGCAGTTGCGGAAGAATGCGCCCTGCGTCAGCGCATGTACGCGGTCGATTACGCTTTTATCGCCCAATTTTTGCGCCCGGCGTCGCGGGTGCTTGACGTGGGCTGCGCCGACGGCTTGTTTCTGGATATGTTTGCAGCTGCTGGGCACCAGTGCGCCGGAGTGGAGTTCGGCCATGAGGCGGCGCTGAAAGCGGCAAAAAAGTATGAAGTCTGGGAGGGGTATTTTCCCGAGCTGGCCATAGACCCCGGCTATGATCTGATCATTTTTCGCGGCGTGCTGCAGTACGTGCAGTCGCCGCGCCGTTTTTTTCGGCAAGGCGGCCCAGCTGCTGCGCCCCGGCGGCTATGTCTTTGTGACGGCCCAGCCCAATATGGAGGCCTTTTGCCATCAGGTGTACCGCCGCAAATTTCGTTTCAGTCTCACGCCCTGTGATTGCGTGGGCTACACGCCGCAATCGCTGGTGGCGGAGTTCGCGGCACGCGGCTGTACCACTGTGGGGCAGACGTTTTTTTACGAAGAAACCCCGTACGCAGACCCGGCAAACGACATACAGGCCGTAAGCCGCGCTGTGGAAGCCCAAAAAAGGGGCGAGGAACCTGTGGAGCTTTCTCCGCCGTTTTGGGGCAATATGATGACCATGGTCTTTCGCAAGGGCGAGGCCCGCTGCCAGTAGCAAAAATCCCGGCGTGATGCCGGGATTTTTGCTTGTGAGCGCCAAATTGATTTTAGAGGTTCTCGGCCACCCAGTCCACAATCTGGGTCATGCGCGAAAGCGTATGCTGGTTAGCCCGCTGGCGCTGGCCGATTTCTTCCATGGAGCCATCCAGCCGGTAAATGCGCCAGTCGCCTTGGGGCAGTACGCCCAGATGCACCGCTTCGTTGACTGCGGCTCTGGCCTCGCCGGGTGAGCAGAACAGGTCAAATTCCTGCACGCCGGGATCAAGGATTACCTCTGAACCGCTGGCAATATCAACAATGTAGTTGCCAGGGGCATAGGTATACACAAAGGGGCAGGGTTCCACGTGAGCATCTGGCGCAGGATCCTGCGCTGGCTGCGTCCGGGTACAGGCCACAAGCGCCAGGCCCAGCAGGGCGGTGCAAATAAGGCGAGCGTCCATTATCAACCTCATGTGCTATGGTTCAGCGCCCGGAAACGGCCATTTCGCGCAGACGGCGGATGCGTTCTTCCAGAGGCGGATGGGTGCTGAAAAGGTTTGCCATGCCGCCGTGGGCGAACATGGGGGCAACAATAAACATCTGTTCCGTGCTGGGGTTGCCCTCCTGCATGGGTATCTGCCCGCTGGCTATGCCCAGCTTGTTCAGCGCGCCAGCAAGGGCCAGCGGCTGGCCGCAAAGGGCCGCGCCGGTGTCGTCAGCCAGATACTCGCGCGAGCGAGATATGGCCATCTGGATAAGCCCGGCAGCCATGGGTGCCAGCAGGGCCATGGCGATGGCGGCGATGGGGTTTACCGCCGCCTTCTTCGTCCCTGTTGCCCCCGCCAAAAATGGCCGTGAACTGAAAAATATTGGCCAGCGTCACAATGGCTGAGGCCATGACGCCCGCAATGGTCTGGATGAGAATGTCGCGATTGACGATGTGCCCCACCTCGTGCGCCAGAAACGCCGCGCAGCTCTTCGGGCGAGAGCAGACGCATGATGCCTTCGGTAACGGCAACAACGGCGTTTTCAGGGTTGCGCCCCGTGGCAAAGGCGTTGGGCGCTTCTTCGGGTATCACGCAGATGCGCGGCTTGGGTATGCCCGCATTGTGCGCCAGTTCCTCAACAATCTTGTGCAGGTATGGGGCTTCTTCGGGCGCGAGTTCACGTGCCCGGTACATGGAGAGCACTATTTTGTCAGAGTACCAATAGCTGCCCACATTCATGAGCAGGGCGAGCCCAAAGGCGAAGATAACGCCTGTGCGTCCGCCCATCAGGCCACCGAGCATGATTATGATGGCGGAAAGCAGGGCGAGCAGAAGAACAGTCTTGATCTGGCTGGTCATGCATTTTCCTCTCAGGCAAATTTTTGCGGCGGTTCTGCCGCACGCTGCTTGTAATATAAGCACTCTGGCGCTGGTGGCAAGAAGGCCCGTATCAGGGATGGCGTGCCCGCCACCACAGCTGGAACACCAGCAGCGTCCACAGGGGCTTGCGCAGATCGGCCCGGCCGGAGACGTGCTCGTCCATGAGGGCGCGCACCGCCTGATAGTTAAAGATTCCCTGCGCCTTGAGCGTTGATTCGCTCAGCAGGTCTTCCATGAGGGGGCGCATGCGTCCACGCAGCCATTGCGCCACAGGGATCTGAAAACCGCGTTTGTTGCGGTGCAGGATCTCGTCGGGCAGAAGCTCAGAAAAAGCTTTTTTAAGCAACCACTTGCGTTTGAAACCATGCAGCTTTTTGCTTATGGGCAGGCGCGCGGCAAATTCGGCGGCGTCCTTGTCCAGGAAGGGCGCGCGAACCTCCAGACTGTGCAGCATGGAGCAACGGTCAACCTTGACCAGAATGTCGTCGAGCATGAACTGGCGGGCATACACATGAAAAGCCCGAGCCAGCGGCGAGGCTGCGCTTTGCGGCTGCCAGTGCTCGTACTGCTCGCGCGTGGGGGCAAAGAGCTCGTCCGGCGACAAAAAGCCGGGCTGACGGTCCTTGAAGTCCGCATCCAGGACGGATTCCTGCATTTCCGGGGTAAAAGCCGTCAGCATGGTCTGCACGCGCTGCCACGCAGGCGCGTGGGCCGCCCGCAAAAAGGTGGCCACGGCCAGACGCGGATTGATATATCCGGCGGACGACGGAAGCATGCGGGCCAGCGGTTCGATAACGCCCTTGCGCAGGGCGGCCGGGGCGGCGTTGTACCACTGGGCGACCTTAAAGCCGATGTAGTGCTCATAGCCAGCCCACAGCTCGTCCGCGCCGTCGCCGCCCAGGGCCACGGTGACCTTTTCGCGCGTAACGCCCGAGAGTAGCCATGTGGGCGCTACAGAGGCGTCGGCCATGGGCACGTCCATGCGGCTGATGATGCCGGGCAGGGTGTCGGCGCATTCCTCTGCCGACAGCACGCGCTCGTGGTGGTCGGTGCTAAAGGCCCTGGCCACAATGCGGGCGTAGCGCGACTCATCGTAGCTGGCCTCGCTAAAACCGATGGAAAAAGTCTTGATGGGCGTGGAAGACTGCCGGGCCATGAGTCCCGCCACAATGGAAGAATCGATGCCGCCCGAAAGAAAAACGCCCAGCGGCACATCACTGACCATGCGGCGTCGCACGGCGCGGGCCAGCAAAAAGCGCAGCTCCTCGCACAGGTCGTTGTCGCTGCGGCTGTCGGATTCGTCGGGCGTGGGCATGTCCCAGTATCTGGCAATGCGCAGGTTGCCCTCCTGGAGCAGCAGCATGTGCGCGGGGGGCAGGCTTTGCACCTCGGTGTAGACGCTGTGCGGCGTGGGAACATATTCGTAAGCCAGGTAGCGCATGACCGCCCGGGGATCCATGCTCAGGCTCAGATGCTTGAGCTGCTCAAGGCCCGTTAGCTCGGAGGCGAAATACAGCCTGCCGTGCTGCACAGTGTAAAAAAAGGGCTTTTTGCCAAAACGGTCGCGGGCGCAGAACAGGCGGCGCTGCTGGTTGTCCCACAGGGCAAAGGCAAACATGCCGTCAAAGCGCGCAAGGCAGTCCGGCCCCCAGATGCGATAGCCCTCAAGGATGACCTCGGTGTCAGAGCTGGTCTGAAAATGTCCCCCAAGGGCGGTCAGCTGCTCCTTAAGCTCGGCATAATTGTATATTTCGCCGTTAAAGGTGACGGTCAGCTGCCCGTCGGCGCTGTGCATTGGCTGCCCGCCGCCGGAAAGGTCAATGATGGAAAGCCGCCTGTGCCCAAGACACACCGGGCCGTGGCTCCACTGCCCCTCGCCGTCGGGGCCGCGATGGGCCATGCGGTCGGTCATGGCCTTGACCCATTGCCCGGCCTCAGGTGTGAGAGGAGTGGCATCTATCTGACAAATGCCTGCTATACCGCACATTTTTGCTTCCAGATCGTATAGTGTTTGATAAAAATATCCGCCAGCCGTTGGTTGTTGCGGGTGGGGTCAAACATGTCGGCCGCCAGCTGTTTGCCGTTGTGCGCAAGCCTGTGGGCCAGGGGGGCGTCGTCCGCAAGGCGCTGCAGGGCGTCAGCCAGGGCTGCGGGGTCGTTGGGCGGAACGGCAAGGCCGGTTTTGCCGTCAAGCACCACCTCGGGCAGGGCGTTGACCGTGGTGCTGACAACAGGCAGACCATACGCCAGCGCCTCAATGACAGTGTTGGGGATGCCGTCGCGGCGGCCCGACTCGTGCACCACGCAGGGCGCGGCAAAAATGTCGTGCTCGGCCAGGATGCGCGGCAGCTCGTTGTGCGAAATAATGCCCGGCAGCAGCACTCGGTCTTCAAGCTGCAGGTTTTCGCGCAGGCGCAGGATTTCCGCTTCCATGCGCCCCAGGCCCATGACAGCGCCGCCGCCGCCCGCCAGCGTGAGCCTGAAATCAAGCCCACGGTCGCGCAAAAGCCCGCAGGCCTTGATGAGCACGTCAAAACCCTTGGTAACGTCAAAGCGGCCAAGAGCCAGCAGACGCACGGGGCGTTCCATGGGGCCCTGCTTTTCGTCCGTTGCCGGGGCGGCATTGTCGCCTGACGGCAAAGGCGGAAGGGTAAGGCTGTTGTAGATAAGCTCCACCTTGCCCGTGGTCTGTCCACCGGCAAACGATTCGATACGTTTTTTGTCTGCCGCGTTATTGGCCCGGACAAAAAAGGCTGCGGTCAGTTTATCACCAAGATCGGGGTCGGCCGGTTCCAGATTATCGCCCCGGGCGGCAGTGGCAAATGGCAGACCAGCAATCCTAGCGGCTACCCAGGCGGCCGTTGCCGTACCACGGGGCCAGGGCGCGTAGATCATGTCTATGCCTGCCTCTTTGAACAGGCGGCCCAGATATACGCCCGCGCAAAAGGCCCACAGGTTTTCACCCATGGTTTCCCAACTGCGCCAGCGACGAAAGAGCGCCTTGCGAAACAGCCGACCAGTGCGCAGCGGGTGCAACAGCACCTGCCGAAAGCACTCGCCCAGCACGCGGCCCAGGGCACGAATGCCGTATGTGTGCGTTTCACCGGCTACGGCGCGCATCTCGTTGGAGCAGTGGCGCAGGTTCGGGCCATACAGGCTGTAGACGGAAAGCGGCAGCAAGCCCTTGAGGCCTTCTACTTCTCTGAAAATAAAGGGCTGTGTGAACAGTGGATACCACAGCAGAACATAGGCCACATGCGGCAAGCCCGTCTTGAAAGCGGGGCGGGAGGCCTGGGTGCTGGTTTCCGTCATGGTTTTCTCCAAATGCGGCGGGCATTCTCAGCAGGTTGCTGGGTATTGCCTCTGTAGCCGTCTCGCTGTGCTGATATAATCAATGTCGCCATGTTGGTTAGTAAAAAAACAGATAGTTACGGGATTGACGGAGTGCATGTCCAGTCGCCCTTGCCCTGCACTACAGGCGAAGTGGGGCCGAGCTCGCGGCGCAGTTCATCCATGGTCACGCAACGCACGTCATAGTGCCTGTGCAGCCAGTTGAGCCATGCGTCGAGCTTGCCTTTAAAGCGTTCTACCGCCCGGCCGTCGGGCATGTGGGGAGCTCCGCCCGCCATCATCTCTGAGGAATGCCATGTCAGTGAAAGCACCTGACCGCCCCGCGCCGCATACAGCCGTGTGATGGCGCACATGGCCCAGAGGGGGTGGTAGACGGGCAGCAGGGCCAGCGCGCCCCAGGTTTTGAGGCTTGCGCGGGCCTTTGCCCCCAGGGGGGCTGGCAGAGCCGCGCAACAGCCGGGGCAGCGGGGGAACAAGCGGGGTAACTGTAAGCGGAATTTCAAAAATCTTGCTGTGGCCCGCATTGACCCAGTATGGATTGGCCGGTGCGTCAAAATGGTCGGGCCCCTGTAGGGACGTTGCGGCGCAGTGCAGAGGCCGCACCGAGGCGTCGCAAAGGATGCCCGCCGCAGGCGAGCAGCGGCCAGTGGTTGCGGTGCAGGTCCCACCTGCCCATGCGGAACGAGGTTATGGGCAGGGTTTGAAAAGCCCGGCCAGCCTCCATCAGGGTCGCCAGTTTAGCGGCAAAAAGCTCGTCTGCGAGGGCTGCTGCGGGCACGCTGTCGGCCTTGTCGGGCAGGGCGCTGTCCGTCCCGTCCAGCGTCAGGGGCGGGGTGTTCCAGTGGTGCAGGTGCGCCCCGATTTCCGCTTTGTGCTCGTCGCGCAGCCATGTAAGCGTTTCATGCGAACCTTTGTCGGCCAAAACGCTGTGGGCGCAAAACAGGGTTGGGCGGACGCCCAAGGCGCAAAAGGGGGCAAGGCTTCTGAGGCTTGCGGTGTTGCGCGTGGTAAACCCGCGACGGGCGTAGTGCCCGCCGAAGAGGCCCTCCTCTTCAACATCCAGGCTTACGACCAGATAAAGCGGCTGCCGTGCGCTCATGCGTGACCTTCTGCTCCTGAGCCCATGGGCGTGTGCGCAGGTGCGTCGGCGACAGCTTCGCTGCCGCCTCGGCCGCCGGTATTGCGCCAGTAGCTCAGGCTTTCGTCCACATAAAGGCGCAGCAGGGCGGAGATGTTGTTTTCGTGATCAAACATTTTTTCCACACGGGCGCGTCCGGCCTCGGCCATGCGGCTTGCGTGCTCCCTGTCTTCAACCATGTGGCGCACGGCGTTGGCCAGGGCGCGGGGGTTGCGCTGGGGGGTCAGCAGGCCGGTCTCGCCGTTGATGATAACCTCTGAAATGCCGCAGACATCGGTGGCGATAACAGGCATGCGGTGCGACAGCGCTTCCATGATCACGTTGGGGATGCCGTCGCGGTCTCCGTTGGAGTGCACAACGCTGGGCATAATGAGCATGTCGTGGTCGAGCATGTAGCCGCATATCTGGTCGTGGGGGATAAAGCCGGGCATGTGCACAATATTCTGCAGGCCCATCCTGTCGCGCATGCCCTTGAGCTTGAGCCGCCAGCGACCGTCGCCCACCAGGGTGAGGTTGACGGGGATGTTTTCGCGCTGCAGACGTGCCATGGCCGTGAGCAGATCAGGAAAGCCCTTGGTGCGGGCAAAGCGCCCCACGGCAAGCAGGCGGTAGGGCGGGCGCATGCTGACCGCGCACTGCCCCTTGGGCGTAAAGGTCAGGCTGTTGTAAATGGCGTGTACCTTGTCCTCCTGGCCCGAAGGGCAAAAACTGCGCAGCCAGTTTACGTTGGCGTGGTTGTTGGTGCGGATAAAGAGGGCGTCGGCGGATTTTTCGCGCAGCAGGCCGTCCTGGGGGTAGATGTCGCCCGCGCGGCCGGTAAAGGCAAAGGGAATGCCGGTCAGGCGCGACGCCACCCACGCCGCCGTGGCCGGGCCGTTTGCCCATGGCGAATGGATAAGCTTGATGCCGTCGCGCTCGCACAGCTCGGCCAGCAAAAAGCCGGCCATAAAGCACCAGAGGTTTTCACCCAGGGATTCCATGTTGCGCATGCGGTGAAAAAATCCCTTGCGCATGAGGGTCAGGACCTTGAGCGGGGTGCGCCCAAGCGCCCGCAAAAAGGCCTGCAGGATGCGCAGCGTGCCCCCCACTCCCATGCGTTCCACCGGGCCGGGAAAGTTGCGCATCTCTTCGCTGCAGCCGCTCAGGCTTTTGCCATACATGGTGTAGGCGCGGATGGGCAGGCCCCGCGCCATGAGCTGCACGACTTCGCGAAAGATGAATGTTTCGGAGGAAAGGGGAAACCAAAGCAGAACATAGGCAATGGTCGGCAGGTTTTCTGAAACCGGCTGGGATGCGCCTTTGTCTGCATCTGCGCCTGTACAATGCGTCATGGTTTTCTCCGGTGCAAACAAGAGCCGGGCCAAACGGCCCGGCACGGCAGACGAACAGACGCCTACCCTGAAAAAAATGAACAGGCAGGATTTCGCCGCCTGGCAGGGCGACAAAGCGGGAGTGTCAACGCCCGCCCTGGCAACAGTTCGACCTCAATTTGGGTCATAAGAATTTACGCGTCGTCGCCCTCGTTGGCGTGCTGGCGCTTGTAGTCGTCCACGATGGCCCAGGCCTTGGGAATTTCTTCTTTCACCGCGTCCAGCGCCTTGCGGATGTGGTCTTCGTTGTGCGCGGCAGAAAGGAAGAAGCGCAGGCGGTCCGTGCCTTCTTTGACTGCGGGAAAAGTGATGGGCATCACGTAAATACCGCGTTTGAACAGGGCGTTGGACAAAAAGCCCGCAACCATGGGGTCGCCCACCATGACGGGCACCACGGCATAGCCCTGGGCCGCGCCGGTATCAAGGCCGATGCTCGCGGCGTATTCAATAAAGAACTGTGAAATCTTCTGCAGCTTGTGCACCCGTTCGGGTTCGCGCAGCATGATTTCAAGGGCCTTGTGGCAGGCTACTGCGATGATGGGGGGCATGCCTACGCTGAAAACAAAGCCCGGAGAGCCGTACTTGAGAAACTCGATCAGTTCATGACGTCCGGCGATAAAGCCGCCGCAGCCGCACATGGACTTGGAGAGCGTGCTCATCCACATGTCCACGTCTGTGGGGTCGATGTTGAAGTATTCGTGCGCGCCACGGCCAGTAGCGCCCAGCACGCCCAGCGAGTGGGCTTCGTCCACCAGCAGCATGCAGTCGTAACGTTTTTTCAGCTCGATGATGCGCGGCAGATCCGGGATGTTGCCGTCCATGCTGAACAGCCCTTCGGTAACGATGACGGCGCGTTTGTGCTCAGCGCGCTTGGCCTTGAGGAGTTCTTCAAGTGCGTCGCAGTCGTTGTGGGCGTACGAGTAGCGCGAAGCGCTCGAAAGGCGCGCGCCCTGCACCAGCGAATTGTGGGCCAGACCGTCGTGAAAAATGGCGTCGCGGTGGCCAAACAAAAAGCCAAGGGTGGATACGTTTGTAGCGTGACCGCTGACATAAACGATGCAGTCTTCCACGCCGTACAGGTCGGCAAGGGCGCGCTCAAGCTCCCTGTGCGGGGGGCGTTCGCCGCCGACCAGACGGCTGGCGCCGGCCGATGTGCCGTAAATGCCGGCCGCCTCGGTGACCGCAGCGGTGATTTCGGGGTGACCGTTGATGTCGAGATAATCGTAGGTGGAAAAGTTGAGATATTCCTTGCCCGAGATGAGCGTGGTGGCCTTGGCCGCACGTTCATGGCAAAGGAACAGAGGATTTTCCATCCCCATCTTGGCTCCCATTTCCACAAGCCGATCAAAGGCGAGCTTGGAACGCGTGCGGTTAAATCCGGAAGCGCTGCTTTCGGCGGCGGCGGGAGTTTGCACCGCCTCTTGACCAGCCTGACAGGAATGGTTGTTCTTCATGCCTCATCCTCGTAAATTTGTCCAAAATAGCCATGCCGGTGGGCCAGGTGGGGCTGCAATCGGCAGGCGCAACATTGTAAGAAATCAATATAGCCAAAGCAAGAAACTATGGCAAGCAACGATTGCAGCGGCAACAATAGCCAGTTTGCGGGCAGACAGGGTCTCCTTTGCCCTTGTGGCGGCCAGTGTGAACGGCATTGCTGGCTGGACAAGCTGGTAGATATCTACTAACATGATCCGTTACCCATTTGGCTGCAACGCCCCTTTTGCCCTGCCTCGATCCTGTCGGGTCGCAGGGCCTTGGCCCTTTACAGGCATGAAGATATGCGTCAGGACTCCGAAAATCCAGCCCAAGACACCCCACAGGGCGAAATAGCTCTTGATGGCGTGCGTTATGCCAATCTGCACCATGCAGGCCAGCAGTGGCGCGTTGGTGCGGTCAACCCCGCATGGCGGCAGGAGCTGCTTGCCCTGCCCGTTAATCCTGACGGCAACGACCTTGCCCGGCTGGAAGATCGCGGCCTGTGGATAGCGCCCGTGCGCGCCGGGGGCACGCCGCCGCTGGCGGTTTTGTGCTGCGGCCTTGGGTCTGTATGGCCTGGCATGGGGCGTGAGCTGTACGACAACTTTCCCGCTGCCCGCGCGGCCATGGACCGCCTTGCCTCGGTGGCCGACTGGGACGTGCTGGGTCTCATGGACGAAACAGACGTGGAAAAGGTCAGCCTTACCCGCTGGCAGTCGCCCTACGTCTTCATGCTCGAATACGCCCAGTGGAGCGTGTTGTCTTCGCTGGGGCTCAGTCCTGCGCTGTTTTGCGGCCATAGTCTGGGCGAAATCATCGGCCTCTGTATCTCCGGTATTCTCGCGCCGGAAGTGGCCTGGTATATCATGGACACGCGCGCCGTGCACATGGCCGAGATGGAGGCGAGGGCCACCCGCGAGACGGGCATGATGGCCGTGCATGCCGATGCCGAAGCCATCAACGAAGCATGCGCCGCCTTTCCTGCGCTCTATGTTTCCAACTACAATACGCCGCACCAGTTTATTTTGAGCGGCCCGCGCGAAGTGCTGCAGGAGGCCCGCAAAAGCCTGCGCAAAAGTCGCATCCCCTCCATCATGCTTAACGTGAGTCTGGCTTTTCACCATCCCAGCATGCGCGTCCTGCGCGATATTTCGCTGCGCCGCCTGAGCGCGCTCGAAACGCACGCGCCCGCAACCCCGATGTTGAGCTGCATTGACGCGCAATTTTATCCGGGAGACGCCGCATCCACCTGCATGCATATTGCCGATCTGGACGAAAATGCCGTGCGTTGGACGGAATGCGTGCAGACCATGTGGAACCGCGAGAACATCAGGTATTTCTTCGAGCTTGGGCCGCAGGATACCCTGTGCAGCCTGGTGACCGACAACGAGCCGCAAGCCGTCTGTTTTGCGGCGGGACGCAAAGGGCGCGAGGTTGAAGGCATGCGTCAGGCCTGCGCCCGTCTGTACTCGCTGGGCTACCTGCCGCACGCAACGGTGAAGAGCCGCGCCAGCGAGGCGGCTGAGGGCGGCGAATCGCGTCTGTTGGCGTGCATGCCCGCTCCCCATTGCGGGTTGCGCCCAGTTGCGCCGACCAACCAGGGCCAAGCTGACGGTGCGGGAGCATCCGCGAAACCGGCTCTTGCTGCCGAGGCTGAAAGCGTGCCTGCCGAAACCGGGGTCGACACGGCGACAACCGCGACTGTCGCGAAGGCCTCCTACGCCGAAAGCCTTTCGGTTGTGCTGGAAATTCTGGCGCAGGCCTGCGCCAGACCTGTTGCGGACCTGCGCCCCGAGATGGATTTGCGCTATGATCTGGCGCTGCGTTCCAGCCGCTTTCCCCTGATTGTTCAGGATGTGGAAAAAGCGTTGGGCATCAGCGTTAATTTTGAAGATCTGTTGCAGGTCTCGACGGTGGGCGATCTTGCACGGGTGCTCTCCGGCGGCAGTTTTCGCGCGGGACCCCGCGTGGAAACTGCCGACAAGCCCGACGCGACGGCCAAAAACTGCGCGGAGCCCCTGCGCAGGTACGCGCCCCTTGCGGAGCTGCCCCCTGCGAATGCCGCAGCAGAGGTATGCCTTGAACCTTTGCCGCTTGACCCGTGCGCCAAGGGCGTAAGCCTCAAAAACGGCGATGTGCTGGCGCTCCTCGTATTTGATAAAAATATTCTGCCCCGTCTGCTGAGCGGGATAGCGCCGCTTGGCTGCGTGCTGGGCGTGCCGCGCGACCTCATGGAGCAGTGCGCTCCCCTGGGCACTGCTGGGGCAAGCCTTGCGCCGCTTGATATTAGCCTGGAGGATTGCGTCGACCGCGTCGCAGGCGGTCAGTCAGGTGCGGGCGGCCATTGCCGGTTTGGCGCAAGACTATGGCCGTGTTGACGGGGTGCTTTTTGTACCGCCTGTACCGGCTGGCATAATGGTTGCCGCACCCGAAAATACAGGCTGCGCCCCAGCGGCGGACGGCATGGGCAACCCGCTGCAAGCCGCGCTTGAGGCTGCCCAGCCCCACGGGCTGCGGTTTGTCGGCACCTGCTCTGTGCTTGCGCCGCATGCGGAAAACTGCATTTTTGACGCCCCACTTGACAAAATACTGGCTGCCGCCAGCGCCAGGGGGCTTGTTGTGCGCGGCATACGCATGCTGCATGGCCCGGAACGCGCCAGTCTTGATGAATGGGGCGACATGCTGGCCCGCGAGCTTTTATGCGGCACTGCCTCCCATGTGCTCTGGGTGCGCCCCGGCTCCCTGACGGGGCCGGTCGCCTGTCACGAGCCGACAGGCGCAGCGCTTGTGCGCGTATGTCCGGAGCAGTTTCCTCTGGTTTTTCCCGATCCTGTGCCACCGTACAGGCCCATGGCCACCCTGTTTCAGGGGGGCTGCCATTTTTCACGCTTTGCCGACAGGGCGCTGTCCGTCCACGGCGGGCAGCAGGGCAACAGCCTGGGAGATACGGTACCTACCTTGCCGGTGTGCCGCAGCCTGAAGGCCCTGCTGGAGGGCGCGCGGCAGTGCCTGCCCTGGCTGAAGGTTTCCGGTTTTTGCGACCTGCGCTTTTTTGACGCGCCGAGGCTTGCCCCCGGCGTCACGCGCGAATGTCTGGTTACCACGGAGGCCGAGCCCTGGCTGATGCAGGAAAAAGTTATGACGCGCATGTGCCGCAGCACCCTTGCGGTGCGCGGGTTGACGCCCAACGGGCGGCATACGGCCCTGTATGCGCCGGTAAGCGAAGGCATGGTGTGGCTTGCGGCCCACGCCAGCGATGTGCGCCCCCTGTGGACCGAGGTGCCACCGGCTGCGGTTGCGAACCATGTGGGCGCGGATGTGTCCGGCTATTACCGCAGCATCGGCCTTGGGGCGGACTGGCATCTTGTGGAAAGTTTTGCCGTTTTACCCGACAATTTATATGCAGCGGCTCTGCGTCTGCCGCAGGCACGCATTGCCCCCGGTCTTGATTCTGAGTATAGTGACGTCGTGCTTGTGGTAGAGGGCTGTGATGCAGGCCGCACGGCTTGCCATAACCGCTGAATACTCCAAGGATTTTGACGATTCTGCCGCCATGGCTGAGGCCGTTGGCGCGTGGCGTCTGCATGCTGTGGGTTTTATCCGCATGGGTGAGGCCCCGGCAAACGGCCCCTTGCATGTGCTCATGCAGCGCTCCTGGTCTGCCAAGCGCCTGCGCCGGTTTGACGCGCAGGTTGTTGACAGTAGGGGTACTGTTATTTTGACTATTCACCATCTTGAATTTGACCGATGTGTCCAGGCGGGGCTCGCGCCAGCCCAGGTGCCGTCGGTATAAACACACAATCTGCTCAGCGTTGCGCCAACGCAAAAACGCAAAGGGTGCCAGATGCTCACTGCGCAAGCAAACCTTACCACACGTTTTTTTCTGCTGCTGATGCTTACGGCGGCCTTGCTGGCCGGGGCCTGCTCCAAAAAGGCCGGGCTCAAGTCGCCGGAACTTCCCGCCAAACACTGGCTTGAAGAAGCTCCCGGCGTGCCGGTGGAAAACAAGAGCAAGCTCGAATCCGCGGTGCCGAACCTGTACGACCCCAAGAAGGTATTTTCCTTTGAGGACTGCGTGTTCCTGACCATCCAGCAGTCGCCGGCCCTGGTCAACAGCGCTGTGGACATCGAGATCAAGCGCCTTGCCCAGACCGATGCCGTATGGAAGTACCTGCCCGAGCCGCATATGCAGTTTACCGTGTCCAACAACCTGACGCGGTACAACATGGACAACAAGGACACCCCCAGCGATTACGGACAGGCGCGTTTTCGCGTGGGCTTCGTTTGCGGCCTTCCCCAACCCCATGGCGACCTATTTTGAGCATCAGGTGCAGACGGCCATGGTCAATCTGGCCATTTCCACGCACCGCAAGGCCGTTGGCAAGGCTATCAGCAAGATCGGCGAAGCCTACCTGCAGCTGCAGGCCCAGCAAAAAATTGTCGAAGCGCAAAAAGAACTGCTGCCGCTCGGCAAGGAGCTTGTGGATTACTGGCAGAAGGTGGAATCGGTCGATGGCCGCCAGGGCGTGTCTCTCAACCTGGCTATCCAGCACCAGCGGGAACTTGAGCTGCGGCTTGAGCAGACCAGGATGAAAGAGATCATGCAGCGCACCAAGCTCAAGATCCTTGCGGGTGTTGAGCCCCAGCAGCGCCTTGAGGTGGACACCAAGAGCGCCGACACGGATTCTGGCCGGTTTTTGACGGCCACAAGCTTACCTGGGAGGAGCGCTGGCCCGCTACCGAAGACGAGCTGCTGCTGCGCGGTCAGGTAAAACTGGGCGACTACAATATTATGGTCGCCTGGGCGCAGTACGTGCCCACCATGAGCATCGCCCTCAACAACAACCCGCCAGCTGGTCAGTATCAGCCGACCAGCGGCACCGAAGACACGTTCCTTCATCTGACGTTTGACTTCCCGCTTATCGACTGGGGGCGCAGGTATCGCGGCGTGCAGACCGCCCGCATGAACAAGGCCCAGGCCTTCCATGAGCTGGCCCGCAAGCGCACCGATTATTCCAACCAGTGGCTGCAGAGCGAGCAGCGCGTGGCGCTGGCCGAAACCGAACTCAAGCTTGCCAAAACCCGCCTGGATACGGCCAGCATGCAGTTCAAGGAAGCGCAGATTTCCTTCCACGAAGGTATCGTGCAGCTGCCCGACATGGCCAGCAAACAGGAAGACATGGTGCAGGCGCGCATTGCCTATATCAATGCCGATCTTGATTACAAGCTGGCGCAGCTTGAGTGGATGTCGCTTTCCAACTCGTTGGCGCAGCGGTTCCTTGGGCTTCCGGCCAAGGAGGTTCTGTAATGCCTTTTATGCAAAAAATACTTCCGGCAGGGCTGCGGTGCGGCCTGGCCTTCGCAGTTATCGCCTCTGCGGCTCTGGGCATCTCCTTTGCAGTGGGCAGCCCGGTGCTGGCGGCTGAAGTTCCATAGGAGCTGGTGCCACCATTTTGACAGGCAAGGTCGTTACCACGGTAACCCGCGCCGTGCCCGTGCCCTTTAACGCCGTTGTGGACGAAGTGCTTGTCAAACCAGGTGAAGCCATAGACAAGGGCGCGCCCCTGATGCGCTATCACCTGCAGGAAGAAGCCGAGCGGGTGCTGCAGCGCGAGGTGACCACCGGCGCGGCAACGGAAGACCTGAAGGGGCAGGTGCTTGATCTGGAGCGCCGCCTTGCGGAGACCTCTGCCCAGCGCAATAAGGCCCGGCAGCTGGCCGCGTCCGGTCTGGGCTCCGCCCAGGCATCGACCAGGCTTGAAGACGACGTGCACTCGCTGCAGCGTCGCATCGACCTTTTGCGGGTGACCATCCAGAAGTCGGAAAAAAAACTTCACCGCGCGGCTCGAGGAGCTGAGCGGGTACTTTGGCACCACCATCAAGGAAGGCGAACGCCTGCCCTCCTCGTTGACGCTGGCCTCGCCCATCGACGGATATGTGCTTTCGCTGGACGCCACGCTCAATCCTGGTTCGCTGCTTGCCGCCGGGACCACGCCTGTCCGTGTGGGTCGGCTTGACCCCGTGCTGATTCAGGTTCCCGTGTACGAGGCGGAAATCAGCGGTATCAAGGCTGGCGACTCTGTCGAAGTGGAAATACCTTCACTCAACGGCAGGAAATTCAGTGGTACGGTAAATGAAATTTCGTGGGTTTCCAACGACATGAGCGTTTCAAACCCCTCGTACTACACTGTTGAGCTCACTGTTCCCAATCCCAATCTTGAACTCAAGCCGGGGTTCAAGGCCGTGGTGCGTTTCAAGGGGAGCAGGTAAGCCCGCTTCATGAAGCTGAAAAGCATCCCCCGCAGACTGGGGTACATTCTGGGTGCGCAGTGGACGCGCGACCTGGCATGGACCGCTTTTACCATTCTTTTGGCCCGTCGCAGCCCGGATATTCTGGGACAGGTGGTCTTGGCGCTCACGTTTGGCTATCTGGTAAAAACCGTTGCAGACGTGGGCCTCAACGATTTTTTGCTCTCCACCTTTGCCCGTCGCGAGGGACGGCCAGTAGCCTTGCTGGGTGAGGTTACCTGGCTCAAGATGATTGTTCTCCTGCTGGCGCTTGGCGTGACCTGGCTCGTGACCGGCTGGCAAAACTACGCGCCGGAGTTGCGGGTGGTTGTCATGTGCATTGCGGCCGGGTTGGGGCTGGACGGGGTAAGTGATTCGTTTTTTGCCTTGTGTCAGGCACGTGGCCGGCAGGATGTGGAGATGCGCATTCGCGTGCCCTCGGCCCTGCTGGGCATTGGCTACGGCATAGCCTGCGTTCTGGCGGGAGCGCCGCCCATTGCCATCGCCCTTTACAAGCCAGTGGAGTCGTTGTTTTGCATCGTCTTTGCCCTGGTGGCCCTCAAGCGAAATCCGCTGGCAGGCGTGGGCGTGGAGGGAATGAAAGATCTGGCCCGGCACATGAAGCACGGCCTGGTCTTTACCTGCATGGCCGGTTGCGCCATGTTCTACAACAAAATTAACGTCATATTTCTCAAGCAGTACGGCGGTAATGCCGACGTGGGCGGCTACGGAGTCGCCTGGGAAACTGTGGAAGGCCTGTCGGTTCTTGTCTCGAGCGCACTACTGGGCAAGGTTATTTTTCCCCTGCTGGCCAAGCTCTGGCAGCAGGACAAGGGCGCATTCCGCCAGCTGGCGGGGCAGACCGCGCGTTCGCTGTGGGCGGCCTCGCTACCCATCATTTTTCTTATCTGTGTAGAAAGCGACCGCTTTTTGCCCTTGGTGTACGGTCCCAACTACCAAAGCGCCGTGACGGCGCAGCGGCTGCTGACCCCCTGCCTGGCCACGGCCTTTCTGCACAACCTGGCTGCCTACGCCATGATCGGTATGCGTCGTCACAAACTGTTGCTGGGATTTTATCTCACGGGTCTTAGTCTGCAATCTCATCTGCTGTTTTACGCTTATTCCGGCCATGCCGCTTGAGGGCGCGGCCCTGTCCCTGACCATCACCAAGGTCTGGGTTGCCCTGCTCACCGTGGGATATTTTCAGTGGGCAGCACGGCCGATGAATTTCGGTCAGTGGGGGCTGATGCTTGCAACCTGCGCCGTCAGCGTGGGGCTGTGGTGGGGCATTGGGCATGCTGCACCCCGCGAAGTGGCGGAGCTGGCCGGTCTAGTGCCATTGCTGGCGCTGTTTTGGCGCTGGCGGCCACCGCCGCCGTTTGAAAATGCCGCAACCGCCTGACGATAATTTCACGCCCTTGTCGATGAGGCGGCGTCCTTTTGGGCGCTGGCGGCGGGCATCCGCTGCCCTTGCCCGAGGCGGCATTGACGGTGCAGTGTCGGCAGGCCTATAGGGATACGGTAAAGGCCGAGCAGGCAAAGGTATTCCAATGGGCAACAAGCATCTGTTACAGCGCAGAACGTTTTTGAAGGTCGTTGCAGGCACCGCCGGGCTGGCTTTGGCGGGGGCAACCCCCGCAGCGGTGGGCAAGGCTGACGTATGGGGCGATGGCGACGACCGCGCCACCATCATTGATATTGACTTGTGCAATGGCTGCGGGGCGTGCGTTGCGGCATGCCGGGCGCGTAATCTCGCGGGTGTTCCACAGCCTGTACATCCCTACCCTCGCCCGTATCCAGCCTGGGTGCGCAATAGCGACTGGTCTGACCGCACAGACGAAGTCTCGCGGCTGACGCCCTACAACTGGCTATTTATCCAGTCGTGCACAATAACGGTTAAGGGCGTAGAGCGGCGCGTATTTTTGCCCCGGCGCTGCCTGCATTGCCTTAACCCGCAGTGCGTCACCCTGTGCTCTACCGGTTCGCTGCGGCAGAGCCACGAGGGCGCGGTGTACATCAACAGCTCCACCTGCCTGGGAGATGGCCCCTGCGACCGCGCCTGCCCCTGGGGCATTCCCCAACGACAGTCGGGCGTGGGGCCGTATCTGAATTTTGCCCCCAAGTATGTGGGCAACGGGCAAACCTTCAAGTGCGACTATTGTCGTAGTCTGCTGGCCTCGGGCGAAAACCCCGCCTGCGTTGCGGCGTGCCCGCAGGGAGCTATGCGCACAGGCCCCCGCAACGACATGGTCAAGCTGGCCAAGGAGCTGGCGGAACAGCGGGGCGGCGATATTTTTGGGCTTAAGGAAAACGGCGGCACCAACACCATCTATGTATCATCGGTGCTGTTCCGCGACATAGAGGCCAACATGCTCCGACAGGGGCAAGTGGGGGTAGGCATGCCGAGCCTGCGCCCGGCTGGCGCAAGTATGGACAAGGAAAACAGCCTGTTGCGCGCTGTGCTGTTGGCGCCTGCCGCAGGAGCGGCGCTGGCTGGCTTGCGCATGTGGCGGGAAAAACAGATGAGGCGCAAACCGTGAAAAAGCAGCGAGCGCTTTTTTCGTCATTTTTCAGTCTGCTGTGGCTTGCCAGCATGCTCAGCGCCGTGTGGAGCGGCCTATCGCACCTGCCCCAGCTGGCGCGCTACGGGCTGGTGCAGAGCCTCAGCTGGTCGCCCTCTGTGGCGCACTATTATTCGTCGGCGGCGCTGCTGTTCTTGGGCACCTACGCGCTGACCATCTGGTGGCTGCAGGGGCGCAACGCCTTTTGCCTTACCCGTTGCGGAAGGGTGCGTGTTGTTTTGCTGGTAGGGCTGGCCGTCACGGGTCTGGCGCTCATTGTGCACAACATGCCGGATTATTCCATTTACGACGGCTTGTACCGGACCGTTAAGATGCTGCATCTCGCGTGCGCGCTGGCCTTGTTGCCGCTGTTGATCTATCGGCTGTGCCGACGCTGGACAGGCGGCTATGGCTGGCTGCGGCCACGTGACGCATCTGCTGACAGCTGCGCGCCGCATCACGCAAGAACGCGCGGTTAGGCCGCCAGATAGGTGCAGTTTTGCAAAATGGGTACGCCAAACCTGCCTGGCCTGTACTCTGTTAGCCTTCCTGCTACTGTCGTGCGGCCTTGAGCTGCCCGCAGGCGGCCTTGATATCCTGCCCTTTGCTTTTTCGTAGGATGGCCGTGATTTTTCGCTTCCAGAGGTACTGCTCGAAGGCCAGTACATTTTCTTCGGTCGGGGCAGCGTAGGGCGCGCCTTCCGCCGGGTTGTAAACAATAAGGTTCAGCTTGCCGCGCACGTCGTTGACCAGCCGCGCCAGTTCTTTGGCCTGCTCCAGGCCGTCGTTGACCCCGCCCAGCAGCAGATATTCAAAGGTAATGTGCTCCCGCGTCTTGAGGGGGTATGATTTGAGCGCTGCAAACATTTCGTCCAGGGGCCAGCGCGCCGCCTTGGGCATGATCTGCGAACGCAGCTCTTGCGTCGGCGCGTGCAGCGAAACCGCCAGATAGGCCAGGCCGCTCTCGCCCAGCTCGCGCAAACCTTTTTCTATGCCGCAGGTGGAGACAGTGATGCGCCGGGGGGAGAAATTCAGCCCCTTGGCGTTGTTCAGGCTTTCGAGTGAGCGCATGAGCTCGCGCATGTTCAGCAGCGGTTCGCCCATGCCCATAAAAACAAGATTGCGCAGCATGGGCCATTCGGGCCTGTCGTCGCCCAAGTACTCGCGCGCCACCAGTATCTGGCCGAGAATTTCGGCCATGGTCATGTTGCGTTCAAAGCCCATCTGCCCTGTGGAGCAAAACGTGCAGCCCATGGCGCAGCCCACCTGGGACGACAGGCACTGCGTCCAGCGGCGCACGCCATCGCGGGAGTCCGAGGGGATGAGGACGCTTTCAACCAACGCCCCGTCTTCAAGCCGCAGCAAAAATTTTGTTGTGTCGTCCTGGCTTTTTTCAACCGTCACCACTTCGGGCCAGGTGATAACAGCTTTTGCCGTGAGCTTTTCGCGGCAGTCTTTTGAAATGTTGGTCATGGAATCGAAATCGCGGACCATGCGTTGCCACAACCACTGCCATATCTGCATGGCGCGGAATTTGCGTTCGCCCAGTTCGTCCTGGAGCCAGGATTCCAGCTCGGGAAGCGTCAGGTTGAGGAGATTGGTCATATGTGCTGCCGGGTTGGTTAAGTTGTCGAGGGCGGGCTGTCGCGGTCTGGCTGTTGCACTACGATGTTTGCCGCAAGTGGGCAAGAAAATTCCGTTCATGCGGCATCGCGCTGCCAGGGTTGAAAAAGGGCGTTCCTTGCGGGAACGCCCTTGCAGTTTCAGGCAGGCATATCCCGTTTTAGCCCACGGATTTTCGGGCATAATTGCGCACAAAGGTCACCGCTGATTCCACATCGGTAACTTCGCCCGCAATCTGCGCCTGCAGCAGGGCATCTCGAATGACGCCCACCAGCGGGCCAGGGGACAGCTTGGTCTCGCTCATGATCTCGTTGCCGTTCAACAGCGGCTCAAGCATCTGCTCGGGCGTTTCCGCACGGTCAAGGTACTTCATATTGTGGTTGAACGAGGTCAGAATGCCGTCGCGCGCCTTGAGGTCGGCGCGGGCCATGGCGATAAGGCGGGGGTAGTCGTCCAAGGCCTTGAAGCGGCGGATGCCCCTGTCGGTCATCATAAAGTGGAAGCGCATGTGGTGGCGCACCAGATGGCAGAGCAGGTCTATGTCTTCCTGCGCAAAGTGCAGGCGGCGCAGGATCTTGCGGGTTACCTTGGCGCCAACGCGGTGGTGCTGGTAGTAGGTCCAGATGCCGTCGAAGTATTCACCTGTGTAGAGCTTGCCCACATCGTGAAACAGCATGGCCATGGTGCCAAGCCAGTCGTAGTGGAAGTCTTCTTCGGGGTAGTGCTTCATGCACTCGAGCGTGTGTTCAAACACGTTTTCCGTGTCGCCTTCCTTGTTGCGCATCTGGGTGAGGCACGAGAGGGATGCTACCTCGGGGATAAGACCCTGAAGAATGTGCGAATCAAAAAGCAGCCGCACAAAGCGGTACATGGATTCGGCTGCAACCTTGCGCCATTCGTCCATGATGTCCGTCGCGGGCACGTAATCAAGCACGCGGCTGGAGGCCCGCACAATGGCAAGCCATGTGTTCGGCTCGATGGGCAGGTCAAAGTTGGCCGCAAAGCGCAAGGCGCGCACCGCCAGCAGGTAGTTGTGGCGCAGGGTTTCGTCCGGCAGGCCCGTAAGCTGTATAGCGCCGGTCATGACGTCTTCAAACCCGTCATAGGCAGTCGTTGGACGACTCCGGGCTGCCAAAGCCGGTAATGCGCAGCTTGAGCTGTTCTTCGTGCTCCATCCTGTCCATCATGGTCGGCGTAATGCGCAGGAGCGAAAGCTCGGGATGGCCGGCTGCGGCGACTTCCAGGGGATAAAAACAAAAAATAAAGCCGTTTTCTTCCAGTGTGGCCAGCGCCCGCACAGCCCTGCAAAGGCACAGCCTTGGGAAACAGCTTGATAAGAGTATCCAGATCCGGCTCGCAGGCTATGTCCACGGTGGGCTGCTTGGCGTTTTCCAGCAGGTGCTCCTGCAAGGGGGCGTTGATAACATGCGCGTCATAGCCATTGCGCAACAGTGTTTTGCTTATGGTTATGGCGTCTTTGAGCGCTTGATGCATCCATGGCTCCTTGCGAAAAATATAACGGGGAATGGCTGTTACTATGCCCGCGAGCATGGCTTCGAGTCAAGCTTGAGTATGAAGAAATGCCGTTGCGGTCAGGCTGGCCATGACGCGCGGCGTGCCGTGCAAACAGGCCGGTGGCGCGCACAAACAAGAAAAACGCCCCTGCGTCGGTGACGCAGGGGCGTTTGATGTTGTCCGTCTGACGTTTAGTCGGAGAAGTTGTTCACTTCTTTTTTGACGCCAAGGGCAATGCGCCAGAGCAGGGAGACAACCAGAGCGCCAACGGCGTATACGCCGAGGGCCACGGTAATTTCCTTGCCGGTGGGCATATAGGGGGTGATGGTTTCATACATGTTGGGGGTAAAGCCGCCAACAAGCAGGCCAAGCCCCTTGTCGATCCACGAGGCCGCCACAAGCATGACCAGGGCGATGGGCATGAGCACGGGATGCGTGCGGAGCTGCGGCGGAATGAGAATGGCCAGACAGGCAAAGGCCATGATGACCGCAGCCCACATCCAGTAGCTCACCCACAGCAGATGACCTTCGTGGCCGAAGAACAGCACGTGGATGGGTTCCATGTGGCCGGGGATGTTGCTGTAGAACGCCGTGAACAGCTCCAGCAGGAAGAAGAAGACGTTCACGCACATGGCGTAGACAATGATGGTCGCCAAGGTTTTTACAGCTTCCTTGCCCACGTCAAAGCCGGTGAGACGGCGCAGCAAGAGCATGAGCAGCATCAGGATGGCGGGACCGGAGCAGAAAGCCGAAGCCAGGAAGCGGCCAGCCATGATGGCGGTCAGCCAGTAATGGCGGCCGGGGATGCCCGCGTACAGGAAGGCGGTAACCGTGTGGATGGAGAAGGCCCACAAAATCGAAAGATAGATGAGGGGCTTGATCCACTTGGGGGGATGCACCTTCGTGCCGTTCAGCCTCAAGGGTTACCCAGCCGATGATGATATTCAGGGCAAGGTAGCCGATGAGCACCATCATGTCGTAAAACATGACGGAATTGGGCGTGGGGTGAATCATGACGTTGAGCATGCGCTGGGGCTGCCCAAGGTCGACCACGATGAACAGGGCGCACATGACCACGGCCGCAACGGCCATGAATTCACCAAAGATGATCATGCGCTTGAATTTTTTGTAGTGGTGGAAGTACGTGGGCAGCACCAGCATAACGGCCGAGGCGGCAACGCCGACGAAGTAGGTAAACTGCGAAATGTACAGCCCCCACGAAACATCGCGGCTCATGCCGGTAACAGAAAGACCGTTCTGCAGCTGATCCAGGTACACAATGCCGCAGCCTGCGATCAGGCAGAGCAGAAAGAGCAGCCACAAGTAGTAGGTCTTGGGACCTTCGAGCAATTTTTCAACCATGGCCTGTCCTCCCTATATGAGGTAGTAAACGCCGGGCTGCGTGCCCAGGTTGGGCTTGCGGCGAATACTGTAGTTGGCGGACAAAGCCTGCCGCACCGTTGAATTGGGATCTTCCAGGTCGCCGAAGAGAATCTTGCCGCCAGAGGCTTCAACGCAGGCGGGCAGCTGGCCTACGGCCAGGCGCTCGGCGCAGAAGGTGCATTTTTCGACAACACCGATCATGCGCGTGGGAAACGCCGGATTGGGCACAGGGTTGGCCAGGAACTTGCGCGGATCCTTGAAGTTGAACGAACGCGCGCCAAAGGGACAGCCCGCCATGCAAAAGCGGCAGCCAATGCAGCGGTGGTAGTCCATGGCGACAATGCCGTCTTCCATCTTGTATGTGGCCTGCGTGGGGCACACGCGCACGCAGGGCGGGTTGGTGCAGTGGTTGCACAGCAGCGGGTAGCTGGCTTCAGCCCGGCGCTTGTCGAGGAAGGCGTTCATCTCATCAGGGAAGGTGTGCTCGAACGAGTCGAGCCAAAACCACTTGATGTTCTGGTCGCCGGGAATGTGCGGCACGTTATGAACCTTGTGGCAGGCTTCGATCAGGGGTTCGTAGTCCTTGGGACCGCTGAACTGACGTGTATCGATAACCATGGCCCAGCGCTTGGCGTGCAGGGCGTTGACGCCTTTTTCATAGCGACCTGGGGCAACCTGAGGCCTGAGCAACGCCGGACAGGGCGCCAAGGCCGGCCAATCCGCTGCTCAGGGCACAGGCAGAAAGCCCCGCCACTTTCAGAAAGCTTCTTCTGCTCTTGTTCATTACTTGCTCCCCTGGGGAATAATGTGGCAGGTCCAGCAATAGGGATCGACGCTGTTGGCCACATGGCACTTTTCACAGAAACCTTTGTAGTCGTTATGGCACTTCAAGCAGGTGTTCTGCAGGCTGATGGTCCACTTTTTGCCGTTGGAAGCCACATAGGTGCGGTTTTCATTGCGCAGGGCCTCGTCGCGCCACTCGTTGAGCAGCTGCATGTGCTTGTCGCGCATGAAAGTCACACTCTCCACACACTCCTTTTCATCCTTGGGCAAAACAATGCCAGTGCTGGAATAGTGCTTGCCCAGCATGCTTGCCCAGAACGGGGAGGTGAACAGGATCACAAAGATGATGATCCCAAGAATTACAGCTTTGGCGTTATACATCTATTGGCCCTCCCCCTGCGCCTCGGGCGCGTCATCATCCTCTGCCACGTTGGGCAGGTCTTCCTGGCGCAGGTCCATAGTGCGCTTGCTTTCGCCCTTCATGACAAGGGCATTGCCCACCAGTTCGTGCAGGCCGCTCACGGTGACGCCGGGCGCCCAGTAGTTGGCGAGCGGGGGCAGGGTGGCGCGGTCGATGGCGCACACGCAGGCCATGTGGTTGACGCCGTATTTTTCCTGCACGTAACGCAGGGCATTGCCGCGCGGCATGCCGGAACGCATGCGCAGTTCCATGATTTCTTCGGTGTTCAGGCCCGAACCAGCGCCGCAGCAGAAGGTCTGCTCGCGGATGGTGTTTTCGGGCATTTCAACAAAGTTGTTGCACACGGCGTTGAGCACGTAGCGGGGTTCGTCAAGCAGGCCCATGGCGCGTGCAGGGTTGCACGAGTCGTGGAACGTGGTGATGATATGGTCGTTACGGCTGGGGTCGAGGTTCAGCTTGTTGTGGTTGATCAGGTCAGCGGTGAATTCGGCGATGTGCACCATCTTGGTGGAGGCCGCATTCTTGAACACCGTGCCCGTGTAGGGCGAAACAGGCGTCGTCATGTGCGAGGGCGACGGGCCGTTGTAAGTGTCCATGTACTGGTTGATCACGCGCCACATGTGGCCGCATTCGCCGCCCAGAATCCACTTGGAGCCCAGGCGCTCTGCTTCGGCGTACATTTTGGCGTTGAGCTTCTTTGCCATGTTGAAGGTGGTAAAGGAGCCAAAGTTGCCGCCTTCGGACGCGTAGGTCGAAAACGTGTAGTCGAGATCCAGCTCGTGGAAGAGCATCAGATAGCCCATGAAGGTGTAGATGCCGGGGTCGGCAAATACGTCGCCGGAGGGCGTGATGAACAGGATTTCGTGGCCCTTTTCGTTAAAGGGCGTTTTGGGACGGATGCCGGTGATGGTTTCGCAGTCGTCGGCCAGCATCTCCACGATTTCCACAAAGGAGTGGGGCTTGATGCCAAGGTGGTTGCCGGTGAAGCTGCAGTTTTTGACCGGATCCATAATCCAGTGGATGCCAAGACCAACCTCGTGCAGCAGCTCGCGCACGATGGCGGTGATTTCGGCCGTGTCGATGCCGTAGGGGCAAAAGAGCGAGCAGCGGCGGCATTCTGTGCACTGGTAAGCGTAGTAGAAAAGTTCTTTAACTACCTGCTTGTCCCAGCCGCGTGCGCCCACTTTTTTGCCAAGTATCTTGCCCAGCATGGTGTGGTCGCGGCGGTAGAGCGAGCGGAGCAGCTCGGCGCGCAGCACCGGCATGTTCTTGGGGTCGTTGGTGCCCAGGAAGAAGTGGCACTTGTCGGCGCAGGCGCCGCAACGCACGCAGATGTCCATGAACAGCTTGAGCGAGCGGTGCTTTTCAAGGCGCTCTTCAAAGGCGTCGCACAGAATCTGTTCCCAGTTTTCGGGCAGGTTCCAGTCTTCCGCAGCCGGATCCCAGTCGTGGGGATTGGGCATGTGCAGAAGTTCCATGGTCTCTTTTTTGGCCGGGTAGCAGAAGCTACCTGGTGTAAATTCGGGCTTGGTGTCAAGCCAGTCCTGGGCGGGGAAGGCCGGGCGGCTGGACACAAGCATTTGCGGCGTAGGTAATTTTGCCATCGTGGAAACTCCTTACTCGGCGGCCTTTTCGGGTTGCTTTTCCAGCGGCAGCCCGGCTTCGGCCATGGCGTCGCGGTAGGTGTCCTCGTACTCGGCGTAGGTGAAGTACTGCTTGGGCGGATTCCAGGGGTTGATGTGGCGTACACGGCGGGAATTGTTCGCCATGTTGCGCGTGGGGCTAAAGAACACGCCCGGCATGTGCATGAGCTTGGAGAAGGGGAAGTAAATCAGCAGTACGCAGACCAGAGTAAGGTGCGTGAAAAACAGGGCGTTGATGCCAGCGGTGGACACGGGTGCAAAGTGGGTAAGACCCATGATGAAAATCTTGACCTGGGCGATTTCGGTCTTATCGAAATAACGCAGGCAGATGCCGGTACCTACAATGCTGATGAGCAGCCACAGGGGAAAGTAGTCGTTGGCCAGCGAGAGATAGCGCAGGCGCTGGTTGAAAACGCGACGGGCCAGCAAGAACAGCAGGGCGATCAGCACAAGACCGCCGGTCCAGAAGAACCGGGGCGAGCCGAACTGCATGATGCCGTCAATGGTCTCCAAAAAGCGGATACAGGAGGGCACGGGTTCCATAAAAAAGCGGAAGTGCCGGATAAACACCAGCAGGAAGCAGTAGTGGAACAGCAGGGCAAAGACCCACAGCCACTTGGAGGAATAATAAATGGTGCGCGGCCCGTTGCTGACTGGGTCAAATTCCTGCACATCTGCAACCGTGTTGCGGAACAGCGACCGGAAGCAGAAAACTTCCAGGAACATGCGCTGCACAACACCCCAAGTTGTGCTGGGACAGTCGAATTTTGCCTGCTTGATGAAGTCAAGCGACTGCTCCTGCCCGCCAGTAGTGGGGATGCAGAAGGGCACGGGCGATTTGGCCCAGTACACCATGCGCCAGACAACACCGGCGATGAACACGACTACTGCCACATAAGGCAACGCCACGCCGAACAGGCCCGCGAGCCCTACGGCCGCTCCCGCCCAGGCGATGGCTCCTATGAGCAGCACCAGCAGTAATGAATTGAACATTCCCTACCTCACTTCCACTAAAGTTGCCTCAAAAGCCCACCACGGGATATTGAGAGATCTCCGGCCCGCATGCTGCAAAGCCCACGGTCAGGCCTTACGGCCTAATGAACGCTGGATGTCAGCGGTCGTCCCCAGAGGGCACGGCCCCGCTTTCCAGTTGTTGCGCCCAGCGCGCCAGTTGGGCGTGCTGGTTGCGTATTTCCGTAATGCGCGACTCAGCCAGAACTTCCCGGTCTTCCATATACATGTCAAAGGCCAGCAAGGTCAGGCTGTCGATGCGCGATTCGGTCTCTAAATAGGCCGCCAGATCGTTCTGGGCCATGAGTTCCGGCATGACGTGCTCCCGCATGATGGGCTTCATGAGGCTGAACACGGCAAGGCTCTGACTGGGGGAGAATTTTTGCACCGCCCGCAGTTTGACAAAACGGTCCAGAGCCTTGCGGGTCTGGGCCACTTCGACGTTTTCGCCGGTCATCGCATCGTACAAGCCCCCTGCGGCTTCCTTGGTCATGTTGGCCACGGGGTTGCCGAAGGGGTCTTCCTGAGTGCGTAAAAAACCAGTTGTTTCAAATGGATAGGTGTCAAACACGGCACTTGTCCATAGCCGCACCAGTTCGCTTTTGTGTTTGCGAAAAATGTCGATTGCTTTCATTCCATCCCCATGCCTTTTTACTAAGGCTCTCTCATATAAATAGTAAGCGCAAAGGGCGTCAAGCCCCTTTGCGCTTTTGGCGCGTAAGGTTTGTCATTTTTTGCACAAGGCCGCTATGGGCGTGGGCTACGGGCAGGGTGTCGTGCCTGAGCACTGACCCGCAACTTGCGGGTCAAGCGGCAAATCCGTACTGCCTGTTGTGGAGGGGGGAGTTTGCGCGGCGGGCAACATTGCCTGCCCTGCCGGTTGCTTGGCGGATTTTTTCAGCATGGAGGGCAGGCCGTGGTATTCAAAAAACGGCACCGTCTGCGAGCCAGCCATAAATACGTGGGCCTTGTTGCGCAGCATGCGCAGGCGCAGCAGCAACATGTCGGGGGCGGTGGCCGCCATGGGGGAGGGCGCGGTCACGTCCTGGGCTTTGGCCAGTGCGTCGGCAAGGCTTGAGCCATTGTCCATCAGCCTCTGCATGCGGGCAACCTTGTAAATGTCGCCCTCGCTCTCAGCCAGCGGGTAAAAAGCCACGTCCACATGGCCGGAAAGCAGGGTGATGCCCTCCTGACAGCTGGGGCACGAAGGCGAAAAAAACATGCGCACGGAGGCTTCGTTGCCATTGTCGGTGATGGCCCACACATCTGCCTGTGTGCGCAGGGCCGTGCCCGTGTTAACGATAAACAGCACCCCCCAGAGTATCAGCAGCAGCGAACGGCCGGGCTTGTCGCCGGGCAGGCTTGATCGGCTGTGGTGGGCGGCCTGCCGAAAGCCCGTGTAGATCATGGCAAAAAAACAGGCCACGATGAGGCAACTGACGCAGGGGGCGGTAACGGCCATGAGCAGCAAAAGGCAGATATCGCCAAGCAGGGCCAGACCAGCCAGCACAACGCCCAGTTGGGCCGCGCCCATCAGGGCCGCCGCAGCCAGGGCGGTAAATGTAACGCCGCCAGCCCACCACAACGAAATGCCCGCAACAGAGGTATCCTGAAAAAGCGCGCAGCCCGATGTTACGCAGAGGTTAACCTCGTTGCCAAAGGCGCTCCAAATGCAAAAAGCCGCTGCCAGAACAGCAATGCTCAAAATACCGGGAAGTAACTGGTGGTCTCGCTTCATGAATTACCTGAAGATGTAAAAAAATCTTTGTTTGGCGCAGGCTCGGCCTAGCAGCACACAGACGCCCTAAATGCCGGGCCATGGCCGTTATTGCATGTAACTCGTTTCAGGTTATAGGCTGTTTTTGCTTTTTCGTAAAGCTTGGTGCGGCAAACCGGCGGCCTTGTCCGCACATTGTCTGCCGCTGCCCGACAGGCTCAGCGTGCTTGGCCCAGCAAGCGCCCGGCGGGCGATGGTAAAACAAAGGGACGCCCTTGCGGGCGTCCCTTTATGTTGTGTCTATGCGGTCAAGCTACATGGTGGAGCCGGAGGCCGCACGCTGCATCTTGATTTCGACCTTTTCGGTCAGGCTGGAATAGTATTCGCGCAGGATGACGAGCACTTCTTCACGGCCGAAGTGATCCGGCACTTCCGCGCCTTCGGACAGCATCTTGCGCAGCTTGGTGCCGGACAGGATGACGCGGTCTTCCTTGCCGTGGGGGCACGTACGCATGCTGGCCATGCCGTCGCACTTTTTGCAGTAGAAGGTCCAGTCGATGTTCAGGGGGTCGCAGAGCAGGCGCTTGCCCTGTTCGGCGGGCACAGGAATCTTGCGGAAGATTTCCTGGGCTTCAAACATGCCGTAGAAGTCGCCCACGCCAGCGTGGTCGCGGCCAACCAGCAGGTTGTTGATGCCGTAGTTCTGGCGGAAGGTGGCGTGCAGCAGGGCTTCGCGGGGACCGGCATAACGCATGTCCAGGGGATAGCCAGCCTGAATGACGAAGTCTTTCACAAAGTACTTCTCAACCAGGGTGTCGATGCACTTTACGCGCACTTCGGCCGGGATGTCGCCGGGCTTCAGGGAGCCCACGAGGGAGTGGATGACCACGCCGTCGCACACTTCAACGCCGATCTTGGCGAGGTATTCGTGCGAGCGGTGCATGGGGTTACGCAGCTGCAGGGCGGCAACCTTCTGCCAGCCGCGTTCGTCCATCTTGGCGCGCAGCTGGGCGGGGGTCATGTACACGCCGGGGAACTTTTCGGGGTACTCGCCCTGCGAAAGAACTTTCACGGGGCCAGCGATGTTGAATTCGTTCTGCGCGAGAACCATCTTCACGCCGGGGTGGTCGTTGGGGGCCACTTCCCAGAACTTTTCAGAGTCGGGGCCGGAACCCTTGAAGACCAGTTCGCATTCCCACTTCTTGTCGGCTTCGGTCATTTCATAGACTTCTTCGACCTTCATGGTAGCCATGATTTCGCCTTTGCGAACCAGGGCCACTTCTTCGCCAGCCTTAATGGTCTTGGCGTCGGCAGCGGTAACATCAAGGGTAACCGGAACGGGCCAGAAGGTGCCGTCGGAAAGGGTCATCTTTTCGCAGACGCTCTTCCAGTCAGCCTTTTTCATGAAGCCGTTCAGAGGCGAGAAACCGCCAATGCCCATCATGATCAGGTCGCCCTTGGCGCGGGAAGAAATCTCGATCTGCTTCAGGCCTGCGGCTTTTTTCTTCTCGTCATCCAAGGCCTTACCTTCCAGAAGGCAACAGACCAGACCCTTACCGCCATGAGGAGCTACCAGTTTGGACATTGCGAAATCCTCCGTTTTTTAGTTATGTGGGCATCCTTCCGTGGCCAGCGTCGCCAGGCGGAAGGGCAGCGTTCAATTCGCATCTTGTGAATAATCTAACAAAAAGTCAACCACCTCTTAAAAATTTTCCTGACTGCTTGCCAAAAAAACCAGAGCCATGGCCAGTATTGCGGAAAATTCACAGAAAGCTATACGCTGAATCGCGCAAAAAGAGAAGGGGGGCTGACAATAAAAGTGCGCCTGAATCCAAAACTCCATGTGAAAGTGCGCTTTTTTTCGCAAAGGCTTTTACTAGGCAAGGGGCCGCACATGCGCGGCAAATGCTGCCCAGATGGTTTCGGCGCTTGTGCCGCCATAAAGCAGGAAAAATTTTGCGGCAGGGGAAATTTTTCTCAACCCCGTTGCCCTGGCAATAAAAAAGGGCATGGATACGGCATCCACGCCCTGAGGTTTATCTGTGCGGTTGCGCGGCAAAGGCCGCAAGTAGGCTAAAAGGGAACGTCGTCCATGTTGGACGCTTCGGAGGGAAAGGCCGGGCCGAGGTCTTCGTCCATGGGCTGAGGCTTGCGGTTGCCCTGGGGGGCGTAGCCGCTCTGTCCGCGTCCGCTTTGCGCACCCTGTCCACCGCGCGGCGCGTTGCCTCGCGGAGCTGCGGAAGCCGCAGGCGCGCCAGGATCGTCCTCGTAGCCATGGCCGCCGCCAGCATCGCGCGGGGCGTCGCCCTTGCGGTCAAGAAACTGCACGCGCTGGGCTTTGATCTCGGTGGTGTACCTGTCCTGTCCCTGCTGATCCTGCCATTTGCGGGTCTGCAGGCTGCCTTCCACATAGACCAGGCTGCCCTTGGCGAGAAAGTTGGCGCAGTTCTCCGCCTGGCGCTGAAACACCGAAACCCTGTGCCATTCAGTGCGGTCAACCTTGTTGCCGTCGCGGTCCGTGTAGGATTCGTCAGTGGCGACGTTCAGGGTGGCAACAGGCGAGCCACTCTGCGTGTATCGCAGTTCGGGGTCGCGGCCCAGACGGCCTATAATCATTACTTTGTTCAGCATGGTGATGCTCCAGGGTCGTATGCGTGTTTCGGGCTCAGGCTACAAATGCCCGTTCGAGCTGATCCAGCACGTCTTCAAGTGTATCGCTCAGTTTGTTGGCTTCGCGCGGTTGCCAGTCGGCCAGGGCTGTCTCGATGTCGGCCTTGATGCGGGCCGCTTCAAGGATGCCGGGCCCGATGGCCGTGCGGCGGGCCTGAGACCAGGGCAAAAACTGCAGCCCTTCGTCCAGGGCCCGCACCATTTCAAGCACGCCGTGTTTTTCGTGTTTGATGGGCACACTGAAGGCGAGCTCGGTAAGTTTGGGCCAGAGTTTTTCCAGCAGGTCTTCGTTCCAAGTCACGGCGCTCACGCGAATTTGCAGTGCTTTGCCCATAGGTGCTCCGTTTTGGCGGGGGCCGATTTTGTGCGTATGCGCCCAAACCCTACCCCCGTTTGACAGGCCGGGTCAGAGGCGATGCCTGCCGCTGCGCCTAGTCTTTTTCCGTCCATTCGGTCTGCACGCGCATGATCACTTCCTGGATGGCAGGCAGCTGATCCTGCGGGCAGACGCCGATCAGGGGAGCGCCAGCGTCGATGTTTTCGTTATACTTGAAGTAGACGGCGTAGATGACGCCCGCCGGGCCGGCGTACTGCAGCGGAACCTCGCGCTTCATGCGCGACATGATGAGCAGTTCCATGCCTTCGCGTACGGCCACAGATTGCGAATCGGCAGCGCGTATCTTTTTGTCCACCTCAGGTGTGAAGTAGTACTTGGCCCGTTCAGGCGCAACAAAAAGATGCAGGGCTTTTTGCAGCAGGATGCGTTCAACCTCGGCGCGGGTCAGCATGTGGCGAACCACGGCCAGGGGCGTGCCTGCCTCGACAAACGCGCCCTCAAGCTCAGTGTGCAGCTGGCTGATCTCGCCTTTTTCGTTGGCGCAGATGGCCTTGGGGTTGCGCTCGCGCTCAAGCGTGGCGATGAGCGTGCCCGGTTTTTCCTTCCACTGGCCCTGGGGCCCAACGACCTTGTCGTCCTGTTTTATGCCCGCAAAAGTCACCTTGCCCGTGTGGGGCGTGCTGATGACGATCTCGCGGTAGGGAGAAGCCTTTATCTCGTCCAGCAGTGAAGATATGTTTATCATGCTTGGGTCCGTTAAGCGTTATATATTGGCGACGCTCCGGCGGGCAGGGGGGGCTGCCCCTGAGCCTCCGGCGCGGATGGCGAGCGGAGTGTTTCCGGCCGCCGCGTCACTCGGAATGTTGTTTCGCAGCCCGCGCGCAGCTCGCGCACAGCCTGCCGTTACCTGTAATACAGGTTTCTGCCGCCAATGGTCAGCAGGGCCTGCTTGAGGTTTGCACGTACTTCGCGCCTGTCCCAGATGCCCTGAATATGCCCGCGCGAAAGGGCGCGGTACGAGCGGTGGTACTTGGGCGGGATGTCCATGCCAGTGGTTTCCTTGATGACGCCAGGTCCGGCAAAACCGATGTTGGACGAGCGCACGGCAAACTGGTAGGGCGAGCAGCCCAGAAAGCTGGCCACGGGACCGGCAAAGGAGTTGGTGTCGTACAGCACCATGTACAGGCCGCCGGATTCAATATAGCGGCGTACGGCCACCGTGCAGCGGGGCATCTGGATAACGCCGTGCGTGCCCTCCTGAATGCGGATGCCCGCCGTGCCGTGCACGTATGCCAGGAAGGGATAGCGCTTCTTGGCCGCCCGCTGGGCCGCCTCCACAAACTTGTAGCCCTCGGCCGCGCCCACGGAGCCGCCGCGGAAGGTGCCCATCAGCATGGCGACAACCATCTTGGTATTGTCGATGCGGGCTTCAAAGGTCATGCAGCCGCTCTTGGCCCCGGTCTTCTTTTGCGCATCGAGGATCCGGTCGCTGAAGTTGGGGAAATCAAGGGGGTTGCCCGCTTCGATCTCGCTGTTGAATTCAAAGACGGAGCCGAGGTCAAAGACGTTTTTTACATACCATTCCGGCTCCATGGGAAAATGGTAGCCGCAGTGGCTGCATACGCCCGCAAATTCGGCAAACAGGTCGGGCCCCCACAAATCAAGGCAGCCGTAAGCGGCGCTGTTGGGGCAGGTAATGGCCCGGTCAACCTTGTAGCGCGGCGAAATGTAGTTCCACCGGCTGCGGCGGCCATCGTCCGACCATGTGGAAAGAGCGGTGAGTTCTTTGACCTTGCTGCTTTCCACCTTGGCGCTGGGCAGTTTGCGGGTGAGCTTGTGCCAGGGGGCCAGCAGACGCCCCTTGAAAACTTCCCACTCGTTGTCGATTTCTTCCATAAAGGTGCGGATGCGCCTTTGGTGCTTGCGGTAAAAATCGTACTTGAAGCTGACCCACGGCTTGCTGATCCAGTCCATGTGGCCACGGCCATCTTGGTAAACAGAGGCCGCTTGTCCCGGGCCGCCTGACGCGAGAGCCGCAAAAACTTTTGCTGGCGGCGTTCGCGCAGCCTGTCCTTGGCGGCGGAGCTGAGGCCCCAACGGGTGTACATTTCATCAAGGTTGGCGTCGGGCTTGCGCACGCGGGCCAGAGCCAGCCCCTTGAGGCCGGGCATGGTGCGGGTGGAGATGACCACCTCGTCGGTGGCGCGCAGCACTTCCTGCCGCAGGTTGCGGAAAAAGTCGAAGTGCCAGGGGCGCGCGCCCAGCGGCGGCTCCTGCACCACGCGGTCGATATAGCCAAACTTGAGGTTGTCCTGCGCCGTCATCTTGAGGTTGGTGGCGCAGCTCTCGATAAGCTCGGGCGTGGCGCGCTGACCTGCCTTGATGCGGCCCTCGATGGCTGCGGCGCCCTCGGGCGAAATAACCGAGTAGTAGCCGTGCGACAGCATCAGGCGCTTGTCGGCCAGACCAATGGCCTCGGCGCCGCCAGATCCGCCCTCGGAAATAACGGCGATAACGGGCACGCGCAGGCCTGCCATGCAATAGATGTTGCGGGCGATCTGCTGGGCCGCGCCGGGGTAGTCCTCAATGGGAAATGAGCCGGGCGTAAAAATATAGGTGTGTACTGGTATGCCTTCGGTCTCGGCCACACGCATGTACTGCTGCGCCTTGGCGTTGCCCCAGGGTTTGACCGAGCCGCCGTTGCGGAATTCCGCCCCGTGGCCCTTTTCCTGCCCGATGACCATCACCGACTGCGTGTAGGTTTTTTTGCCCCGGCGGCGGGTGATGACCGCGCGGGCAATAAGCATGCTGGGGTCGAGGCTGTGCTCGTCCTGTCCGCCCACCTCGGTAAAGTTGTCAGTAGACGTTTTCGAGAATATCACGCAGGCAGATGCGCTGCGAGTGGCGCACAATGCGCACCTTGTCCATGGGCGTGATGCTGCCCTCAAGCCGCCGTTCCACGTAGTTGAAGAGGTCTTCAACCGTGGCCAGCTCGGCATAGGGGTCCTCCACCGTGCCCGAACGTACGCGGGCGGTGAAGGCGGCAAGCTTTTCTTCAAGCAGGTCGGCGTTGTCCTTGTGCTTGCCGGCGAATATGTCCACCAGATAGGTCAGCCTGTCGCGCAGGCTCTGGATCCGTTTTTCGATGTTGTTGTCCATAGTATATTGGGGCCAGCTAGACTGGTTTTTTTAGGTAGGCGAAATCCCCGAAGTTCAGGGCGGCCAATGGGTTGTCTGCCGGCAACCGTCCCCTGCGCGGGCGCGGACGCGCCGCCCTCGCCGCAACGCGTCGGTCTGCGACGGGTGCGCTCGCCTGCGGCGGCAGGTGGGTGGACGATGCCTTGTTCATGGGCTGGTTCCCTGTCAGAAACGCAGGATGCGTTCTGTGTTGGCCGCAAGGAAGTTGACGTTGGACTTCAGTTCCTCGCCGGAGGCGTTGTGCCCTTCGAGCCGCAGATCACGCAAAAATTCAAGGCCGCGCGCCTTGGCTTCCTCAAGGTCTTTGCCCCAGATGATGGCAAGCGCCAGGTTGGGGTCAAATTCCGTAGGGATTTCATACGGCTCGGTGGTGGGAACATGGGTGAGCATGGTCAGCCAGGGCTGTTCTTTCCAGCCAAAACGCTCGATGCGCCCCACCCAGGGGGTGAAGTTGTTGTCGGGATCTTCGGCGATGAGGCGGTATTCTATGCCCAGCCCCTCAAAGGTGATGTCCGCCTGCCCGTAGCCCAGCGGCTCGCCAAGGCCGATGCGTATCTGCTCGGCGATCAGGTCCACGTCTCCCTGGCCGCCCACCCGCGAGATGCGCGCCGAAACGCCGTTCTCGACCTGGATGCGCGTGTTCACTTCCATAAGGAAGGGTTCGCCCTTGCGGGTGACGATCCACTCCCATGTGCCCACGTTGTCATAGCCCACCTTGCGGGCCATGGTCAGGGAGTAGTCCACAATGTCGCGCAGCACCTTGCCCGCGTCAAAGGTGTACTTGAGTTCGTCGGGCGCAAAGCCGGGCGCGATCTCGATGCGTTTCTGGCGGCCGGTGGACTGTATGGAGCAGTTGCGCGTGCCAAAGTGCACGGGGTTCTGCCCCGAACGGTCGGAAACCACCTGTACTTCAAGGTGGTTAAAGTCGATGATGCGCTGCTCGATGAGCACGCCTTCGTCCTTGAACTGGCGCAGGGCGTAGCTGCGTATGCGGCGGTAGACCGAGCGGAACTGGTCCGGGTCGTACACTTCCTCAATGCCCATGCCGCCGCCGCCCGCCGATGCCTTGACCAGCACCAAGGGGCGCTTGATGCCCTGCTGGTCCTGAAATTCAAACACGCTCTTGGCGATGCGCTCGGCTTCCATCTCATCATAGATGGGGCGGTCAGAGCCGGGCACTGTGGGCACGCCCAGGCTGCGGGCCAGACGCTTGGTGTTGATTTTGTCGCCCAGCTCGCGGATGATTTTCCACGAGGGGCCGATAAAGATGAGTTTCCGGTCGCGCTTGGTCACGCGGCGTGCAAAACGAAAATCCTCGGCAAAAAAGCCGTAGCCGGGATGCACGGCGGTGCAACCCGCCTCATCGGCCACAGCCATGAGTTCGTTGGCGTCGTGGTACGACGAAACGCGAAAAAGGCTTTTTTCTCCGCCTTGTTCGCGCGCCAGACGCACATGGCCCGATGCCGCGTCTTCAGCTGTAAAAATGGCGGCAAAGGCCACTCCCAGCTTGCGGCAGGCGCGCATGATGCGCATGGCGATTTCGCCACGGTTGGCCACCAGAATTTTGTGCTTTTGCAGGGGAATGCTTTCCTGAGCTTTGTCCAAGCCTGTCTCCCTATTAACTTGCTCTTTTTTGTGTTGGTTTATGCCCGGCCCGGCCCCGGGTGCCTGTGGGGGCGGGCGGCGTATCCGAAGTTTGGATTTGCATCGCGGGATGTTACGGTTATGGGTCGCAGCCCGTTACCCCCTTGTGGGGGGACGATTGGCGGGCTATACAGACATTGCATCCGCACCTCATACCCGCTTTTGGCGCGAAAATCCACTCGCGCAGAGGCGGCCCCGCACAAAAAGCCGCGCAGCGGCAAAGGAACGCGCGGCGCGGATTGCGGCCTGTCTGCAGACCACTGAGCTTATTTCAGGAGACGATTTTATGCAAAATTTTCAGGATGTCCAGCGTGCCGCCGCAGCCCTGCGCGAGGCCATTCAGGCTTCCCCTGGCGCATCTTCATTGCCTTTGGGAGCACGCAGGCTCGACAGCAACGCCTCTCCTGAAGCCGACGTCCCCATTGGCATCGTGCTGGGCACGGGGCTTTCATGCCTTGCCGAGCGGCTGCAGGATCGCCTGGTCGTGCCGTATGCCGACCTGCCGGGTTTTCCCGCTTCAAGCGTCGAGGGGCACGCCGGAGCCTTTGTGTGGGGGCGGTTTCCCGGAGCCTGCGGCGAGGATGACTGCTTGGGCCGCTACGCGCTTATCCAGCAGGGCCGGTGCCACCTGTACGAAGGGCGCACGTCCGCCGAGGTGTGCATGGGCGTGCGGGTCATGGCGCTTCTGGGCGTTAAAACCCTCGTCATCACCAACGCCGCAGGCGGGCTCAACCCCCAGTTTGACGCGGGCGGCATCATGTGCATGAGCGACATTATCAACCATACCGGGCATTCGCCGCTGACAGGCGTGAATGTTGATGACTGGGGGCCGCGCTTCCCCGACATGTGCGCTCCGCTGGACGCGGACCTGCGGGCTCTGGCGTTTGAGACCGCAGCCAAAATGGGCCTGCGCCTTGAGCGCGGCGTGTACATAGGCGTGCACGGGCCGGAGATGGAAACCCCGGCGGAGACCCGCATGTACCGGCAGTGGGGGGCCGATGCCGTGGGTATGAGCACCGTGCTCGAAATCATCGCCGCGCGTCATATGGGCATGCGGGTGCTGGGCCTTTCGTGTTTGACCAATAAAAATTTGCCTGACTGCATGACCCCGGCTCCCTTGGAAGAAATTTTGGCAATGGCCGCAGTAACGGGCAAAAATCTGGGGCGGCTCATCAGGGCCATGGTGACAAAACTCTGAAAAATGCGTAAAAGCGCGGCCCGGACATCATTAAAAAAAAGCAATACCGACTGCCGGTTTGTCCCCCTGCCTGCGTCGGCCTCATCCCGACGCTGATCTGCCGCAGCTTTGCTGCCAGTCGGAATCTCCCCTGGCGGGGAACAAAACCGCACTACCCAGTGTTTTTTAAGGGCAAAAAGCCATGCAACACAATGAATCCCTCCGCAACGTAGCCATCATCGCCCACGTCGACCACGGCAAGACCACCCTTGTTGACGGCTTGTTCAAGCAGGGCGGCGTGTTTCGCGCCGACCAGCAGGTTGACGACCGCGTCATGGACAAGATGGATCTGGAACGCGAGCGCGGCATCACCATTGCGGCCAAAAACTGCGCCGTCAACTGGAACGGAGTGAAGATCAACATCATCGACACCCCCGGCCACGCCGACTTTGGCGGTGAAGTGGAGCGCTCGCTCTCCATGGCCACCGGCGCCATTCTGCTGGTGGACGCCTCCGAAGGCCCCTTGCCGCAGACGCGTTTTGTTCTGCGCAAAACCCTTGAGGCAGGTCTGCCCGTGGTTGTGGTCATCAACAAGATTGACCGCAAGGACGCACGCCCCCAGGAAGTGCTCAACGAAATTTACGACCTGTTCATCGACCTCGACGCCAACGAGCACCAGCTTGAGTTCCCCGTGCTCTACGCCATTGGCCGCGCCGGTGTGGCCATGAACAACCTGGATGACGAACAGAAGGACCTTTCGCCCCTTTTTGACGCCATTGTTAAGTATATTCCCGGCCCCAGCTACGACCCTGACGAACCCTTCCAGATGCTGGTGGCAGACCTTGACTACTCCGATTATCTGGGCCGCCTGGCAGTGGGCCGCATCATGCACGGCACCGTTTACTCCAAGGAGTCCCTGGCCTGCATCGGCGAGGACGGTCAGCCCAAGCCCCTGCGCGCCACCAAGCTTCAGGTGTATGATGGATTGCAGGTGGTGGAAGTGGAAAAGGCCGTGCCCGGCGACATCGTGGTTCTGGCTGGTATTGAAGACGTCACCATCGGCGACACCATCTGCACCCGCGACAACCCGCGTGCCATGCCGCGCATCCGCGTGGACGAACCCACCGTGTCCATGCGCTTTGGCATCAACACCTCGCCCCTTGCTGGGCGCGAGGGCAAGATTGTGCAGAGCCGAGCCATCTATGATCGCCTGGTCAAGGAAACCCTGCGCAACGTGGCCGTGCGCGTAGAAAACACCACCGACCGCGACGCGTTTCTCGTCAAGGGCCGTGGTGAATTTCAGATGGCCATTCTTATTGAAACTATGCGCCGTGAAGGCTTTGAGCTTTCTGTGGGCCGCCCCGAAGTCATCCTCCGGAAGGATGAAAACGGCAAGGTCATCGAACCCATCGAGCGCCTGTACGTGGACTGCGACGAAGTGTTCATGGGCGTAGTGACCGACAAGCTGGCTCAGCGCAAGGGCCGCATGCTCACTGCGTCAATAACGGCACGGGCCGCGTGCGCCTTGAATTCAGCGTGCCTTCGCGTGGCCTTATCGGCTACCGCGACGAGTTTCTCACCGATACCAAGGGTACCGGCATCATGAACTCCTACGTCGAAGGCTACGAGGAATGGCGCGGCGACTTCCCCACCCGCTATACGGGCTCCATCGTGGCCGACCGCGCTGGCGCTGGCGTGGCATATGCCCTGTTCAACCTTGAGCCGCGCGGCGTGCTCTTTGTGGAGCCCGGCGACCCGGTGTACGAAGGCATGATCGTGGGCGAGCACAACCGCGACAACGACATCGATGTTAACGCCACCAAGGAAAAGAAGCTCACCAACCTGCGCGCTTCGGGCAAGGATGAAAACGTCACCCTTACTCCGGTTAAAAAGATGACCCTTGAGCACGCCCTGCACTTTGTGCGCGAGGACGAGCTGGTGGAAGTGACCCCGCTTTCCATCCGCTTGCGCAAGGCCGAGCTCTCGGCCATGAAGCGCTACCAGATCGCGGGCAAGCGCAAGACCAGCTAGATTGCACGGCAGACCATACGCACTGCGCGTCTGCACCCCATATTGGTTTGACAAAGCCGCCGGACATTGCCCGGCGGCTTTGTTGTTGTAGGCCGCACAGTGGGCCGCGCGTGCAGCCAACAAACCGTATTTTTTTTATTTTATCTGTGTTGACTGACAGGTTGCAACCTGCGCTGCATGCGCCCAGCTCATATATAATAGGTGTTCTCTACTATTTTTGTAACTATGCAATATTATATTGTTTGAGTATTCAAATTTGCATGCTTGCAAAATATAAATTTGCTATCATGTATCGGTTCGCTGAAAAAAAGTTGCACTTATTTGCGTATTGTTTTTAATAAGACATCTCCAGGATAGCTCTTAAAACACATATAATAAAAAATAAAGTATTATTGACTTTTTATTATTTTTTTTACAGGCTCTTCATCCCCCCAGACTTGGTAGTTGGTACACCAGTGTAATCTGTAATTGATTATCAACAGCTCTTTTCTGAGCAGCGTTGCGGCGCCAAGATATGCTTGAGAGAGGTGATTGTGCGCGACCACGATGCGTCCGGAAGAGAAGCCATCGGGCAGCTGATTCCTTTTATGCCCGACATCAGGCGCTGCCACACGGTTTTTGCGCAGCTGGAGCGGCAGTGGACATGGATAGCCCTGACGGGAAAAATCAATTGCAATGCCATTGCCGCCACCCTGTTTGATTTCATTTTAAAACCCGCGACACCTTTGGCCTGCTGCGTCAGGACATGACAACCATGCTGGCGGAAAAGCTGCTTGAAAAAGCCGTGCGCGAAATGTCGCCCGTGGCTCAGGTGGTCATGGACATCATCAAGCGCAATCTATACGAGCGCACGGCTGACGTAAGCTTTTTGGCCACAGACGGCGAAATTGCGGGCTTTCTGCAGGGCAGGTCCTGCGATGTGGCCGGGCTGCGCAACCGGCTGGCCGCCTATCGCGCCAAGTACAGCGTTTACCGGGACATCCTGGTGCTCGACACGCAGGGCACGGTACGCGTGCAGCTTGACGCCAGCAGGCCAGTGCGCGCGTCTGTCGATCCGCTTGTCAGGCAAACGCTGTCCGCACAGGGCTTTGTGGAAACCTTCCGTCCCACCGACCTGTCGCCAGATGGCCGGGCGGCGCTGGTGTATTCGCACGTTATCCGTGCGGAGGGCGCGGCCGAACCTCTGGGCGTGCTGTGCCTTGTTTTTGATATGGACGGCGAGGTGGCCGACCTGTTTGCGGGCATGGCCCGTTTTGCGCGGGATATGGTCATTCTGCTGTTGGACGACAGGGGCGAGGCCCTTTGCCAGCAGCGATGCCCGGCAGGCCCCGGCGGGGCGCTCGTATGCCCCACCCCTGCGGACAGCTTTGCCCTCAGCTCAACAGGCCGCAACACCACGCTGGCGGTATCGCGCCCGTCCGGCGGTTATCAAGGATACGAGGGGCAGGCCTGGCAAAGTCATGTGCTGCGCCCCGCGCAAAGGGCTTTTGCCAGCAGGATCACTGAAGGGCTGGACGTTGCCCTGGTGCGGCGCGAGGCCGGGTTTCGGCCCATCTGACCAATATTGAGGAGCAGGCCAGCGATGTCATGGGCGACCTGACGCTGGCCGCGCTTAACGGGCAGATCATGGCCGCCCGCCAAAGCGGCAATGCGCGCGACGACGAGCGCCAGGCTGCCCAGGGCCCTGCCGCCCATTCTGGATGCGGTACGAAAAATGGGCATCGAGATGGAGCGCGAGTTCCACTACTTTACCGATGGTCTGCTAAAAACCGTCACGGCTTCACGTCTCAACGACGCCTCTTTTCTGGCCTCCATTACGGTGGAAATAATGGACCGCAATCTGTACGAGCGGGCCAACGACTGCCGCTGGTGGGCGCTCACGCCCGACTTCCGGCGCATCTTGTCCCAGACTCAGGTTGACAAAACCGGTCTGGCCCGGCTTGAGAACATACTGGAATACATCAACAGCTACTACACGGTGTATTCCAATCTTTTCTCTACGACGCCCACGGCGTGGTAGTGGCCTGCTCGCAGGCTGCGGAACGGGGCCTCTACGGCCAGCAGGTAAATGAGGAATACGTGCGGCGCACGCTGGCGCTCAAGGGTCCGGACGACTTTGCCGTGTCGCCCTTTCGCGCTACCGATCTGTACCGCCCCAGGGGCGGGGCGCAGGCAACCTATGTGTACAGTGCGCCCGTGTTTGCGCCAGAAGGCGGGCAGGCCGTGGGCGGCATAGGCATTGTTTTTGATTCGTTGCCGCAGTTTGCCGACATGTTGGGCGACACCCTGCCCAAGGACAGCAATGGCAATGTGGTTGCCGGGCGGCGGGCTTTTTTGCCGAAGTGGGGGGAACCCTGGTGGCCGCTAGCGAGGCCCACCTGCGCCCAGGCGAAACGTGCCCCGCTGCAGCCCCAGTGGCTGGCTCTGGGGCAAGGCGAATGCCACTCGCAGCTCGAATCGGTCGACGGCGTGCTGTACGCCGTGGGCTGCGCCCGCTCGAGGGGCTATCGCGAGTACAAGCGCGATGGCCGTTACTGCAACGATGTGCTGTGCGTGATGCGTCTGCCCATTTAAATAAAGTACGTTTTTTGATCAGGGCTGCGACAAGGCCCGTTTTTGCTCCGGCGCGTCCAAGGGACTGTGTGCCAGGCAAAAACGGGCCTGTTTTGTACGTAGCAAAGGCAGGACAGCTAGACCACGTGCCGCAGGTTGGCCCTGCAGGTGATGGTTGGGCCGTCCATGGAGCTCATGGCATCCAGCAGCAGGGCGCGGTATGTTCCTGTGCCGCCGCCCACAGCGCCCATGTTTTCGGCAGCCACTTCGCCCGCGACGCCCATGGCGCATACCGCGCACAGGCTGGCCTGGGGCAGCTCTGTTGGGGCCGCGCCCCACGCAACAGCCCACAATGGCGGCAGTCATACAGCCAGTGCCTGTAACGCGCGTCATAAGGGGGTCGCCGTTGCTGACGGCCCACGCTCCCTTGGTGTGCGCCACTATGTCGATGCGCCCGCTCACAACGACAACAGCTCCCGTTGCCGCGCTCAGGGACGAAGCCATGCGTGCCGCTTCAGAAATGTTGCCCTCGGACACCATAACGCCTTCATCCGAATCCACGCCGCGAGCAGTGGCCTTTTCTCCAGCCAGAAAGCGGATCTCCGAGCTGTTGCCCTTGATGACGGCAAAGCGCACATCCTGCAGCAGCCTGCGCAGGGTGTCGTTGCGCAAGTCGGAGGCTCCAGCGCCCACGGGATCAAGCACGACGGGGATGTTCAGGGCATTGGCCCGCTTGCCGGCCGCCAGCATGGAGGCGACGGTGCGCTCGTTGAGCGTGCCGATGTTGATGACCAGGGCCGAGCTCAGGGCCACGATCTGCTCAACTTCCGCCGCGTCGTCCGCCATGATGGGCGAGCCGCCCGCTGCCAGAATAATGTTGGCGCAGTCATTAACCGTTACATAGTTTGTAATGCTGTGCACCACAGGGCCCTTGCGGCGCACCATGTCCAGAATCTCGCCAAAACATTCCATGCCCAGCCTCCCCCGGCACTGCCGGAAGCAAGATGTATGTGCTGCGTTGGGGTAAGTACCCCTTGCGCGTGTGTCCGGCCCGCCTACGGTTTGATGTAGGCAAAGCCCTCGCGTTGCAGACGGACAATTTCCACCAGACCGGCTGGCACCACATCGCATCCGGGCCAAAGATCGGCGTGGTCGATGTGGTTGTCGGCAAGCGCGTTGGCGCAAAGCAGTATGCGCAGCCCCTGATCCTGCAGCGGGGCGGCTATGGCGCGGGATTCCTCGTTGCTTTTGACAAACTGGGTCACGGCCGGGCCATTGGCCACCACCACCAGCTGAAAGCGTTCTTCGGACAATGCCTTGATATAGTTGGCCGCATTACGAAGAACAAGGCGCATAATGGCGGGGTCCTTGCTGTCCATGTGCAGGCAGAGATCGTAATTCATATTATTTCCCTGTGGTTATTCGTTGCGCAGGCTATTACGTCTGTTGTCTCAATCCTAGCGGAGCGGCATTTTTTTGCAAGCGGCAGTTGCGAATGGTTCTTGATTCATGCAGCCAGCCAACGTATGCTTAACCATGATGTCTATCCACCGCGCAACCAGGGCGTTAAGGCCATTTTGCCTTGCGGTGCTGCAGCTGCTTGCGGCTCTGGCCCTGCTTGCGTGCGCTGGCGGCTGCGGCCTGCTGGCCCGCCCCCAGGTGGAAGAACCCTCGCAGGGCTCAGCCGGCCTTGAGGGCGAGTGGCAGGGCAAACCGGTGCCCTACAAGGTGCGCATACGGGTGCATGACGGCCCGGAGGCGCTGGCCGGGCAGATGAAGGCCGCAAGCCAGCTGGTGCAGCTGACCAGGGAACCGCCCGACAGCCTGCTGGCGCTCGAAAGGCGTGTCCGCGCCGATACGGCCAGCGCCGTAAGCCTGCTGCATTCGCAGGGGTATTACGACGGCACGGCTTCGTTTGAAATGGACAGGGATGCCGAGCCCGTGGCTGTCGTGCTTACGCTCTCGCCAGGCAGGCGCTATAATCTGGGCCGCGCTGACGTGTACTACGATCCCGCACCCGTTGTCCCGCAATTTTTTCGCAACCGTCAGCGCGAGGTAGGTTTTTGGGGGCTGGAGACAGAACCCGTGCCGCCGCCGTCGTTTCCATCTGTGCTGCCGGGCGCAGCCATCGGCAAGCCCGCAGTGGCCGATGATCTGCTGGCGGCGGTAAACGCCCTGCCCGAGGCCTTGCGGCGGCAGGGGTACCCTCTGGCCGCAGTGGCCGATACAAACTACACGCTTGACCGCGAGGGCGGCAGGCTTAATGCCGATATTCTGGTACGCCCCGGCCCGCCGGCGCTCATGGGGCGCATCGAAGTACGCGGGGCCAGTGCGGTAAGCGCCGAATATGTGCAGCGTCTGGCCCCCTGGAATATGGCCGAGGAACCCTGGAACGCCGACCTGGTGGAGGACTACGCCAACAAGCTGCGCGCCCTTGGCCTGTTCCGCACGGTGGCGGTCAAACCCCTTGAAGACCATCTGGCCGCTGGCACGGGCCGGGAGGGCGCGGCGGTGCTGCCGCTGGAAGTGACTGTGGCCGAAGCTCCTTTTCGCTCCGTGGGGGCCAGCGCCCGTTACGACACCGACACTGGCCTTGGCGTGGAAGGCATGTGGGAACACCGCAATCTGTTTGGCAACGGCGAAAAACTCACGCTCACCACGCCTGTGGCCACGGAAACTCAGGGCCTCAAGGCGGCCTTTGAAAAACCGGCCTTTCTGGCCCGTGAACAAAAGCTGGTGGTGAGCGGCTCGACCCTGCACGAACATACCAGCGCCTACGAAAAAATGGCGGGAAGCGGCAGCGGCGACGTGGAGCGGCGGCTCTCGCGCCAGTGGTGGGGCAGCGCCGGGCTTGGGGGAGAAAGCGGCTCCATCAAGGACAACGAGCAGGATTCCAAGGGCTATGGTTTTTTTGGCCCCAGGGTGGGCCTGCGGCGCGACACGCGCAACAATGTGCTCAATCCCTCCGACGGTTCGGAGCTGGCGGTAAAACTCAAACCCTATACCGGATTTTACGGCGAGGCCTTCAATGTCATGACCGGCGTGGTTTCGGCCAGCGGCTATTACGCGCCCTTTCGCAAGGACGGCCTGCCCGACGACAAGCTTGTGCTGGCGGGCAGGGTAGAGGCCGGGGGGCTTGCGGGCGCGGGGCTGCGCACCATCCCCGGCCAGCTTGCGCTACTATACCGGCGGGGCCGGGTCGGTGCGGGGCTATGCCTATCAGTCGCTTGGCCCACGCGACCACAAGGACGAACCGCTGGGCGGGCGCTCCTATCAGGTGGTCAACCTCGAGGCCCGCTACAAGATTACCGACGACTTCGGCATTGTGCCCTTTCTGGACGGCGGCATGGTCTACAGGGACGATCTGCCGCGCGTCATAGGCGATATGAGCTGGGGCACGGGCCTGGGCTTTCGCTACTTTACGCCCATCGGGCCGCTGCGGCTTGACGTGGGCTTTCCCCTGCAGCCCATTGACGGCGACCCCCCAGTGCAGATTTACGTCAGCATAGGGCAGTCTTTTTGATGGATCAGGAACGCAAGGCGGCAGTGCCGCCATCTTCCGCGCGGGCAACCGCAGGCGCTGACGGCGCTGCCCCCCCGCGAGCCGGTCAGCCCGCCCCGCCAGGCCGGGCTAAAAAACGCGGCAAAGGCTGGCTGCGTCTTGCGGCCCGGGTGCTGGGGCTGTGCGTGCTGCTGTGCGCGCTGGCGCTTGCCGGTGCGCTGGCGGCGCTGCGCAGCGAGGCCGTGCAGGCGTGGCTGGTGGATAAAATCAACGCGGTCATGCAGGCCGCGCCCGGGGCGGGGGCTTCCCCGCAAGGCATACAGGCGCGCATCACGCATCTTTCTGGCCCGCTGCCCTTTGGCTTTGCGCTGGGCGTGGAGCTGTACGACGCCCAAGGCCTGTGGCTGCGTCTGCCCGCCTGCAGCGCTCATTGGGACTGGCAGGCCTTGCCCTCTACGTTGCGGCTGTCCTTTGTGCGCATTGACAACGCACAGCTGCTGCGTTTGCCCCTGTTGCCGGATGCGCCGCCCCCCGAGGCCGCGCCGCCTCTGACCGAAGCCTCATTGCGCGCCCAGCTGGGCGCGGCCCTGCGCGGCCTTGCTTCGCTGCCGGATTGGCTGCCGCAATTGCGGCTGGAAGAATTTGCTCTGACCAATGCCCAGTTGCCGCAGGCCCTGCTAGGTCAAAAAAACCAGCCAGACCAGCCAGAGCATCCAGAGCAGCAAGACCAGACGCGGGCAGATGGCGATGCCGCAGGCCAGAGCAAAAAGGCTGAACCCGCCGTTGATGTCGTGCTTAGCCCTGCTGTTGCCCGCCTTGACGCTGGCCTGAAGGCTGCCGCCGGAACTGCCGGGGCCGAGGCCGATCTGAATATCGCCTTAAAAGGAACGGACACTACGCCCTTGCTGCTGGCCGGGCAGGCAAACTCGGCTGTTGAGGCCAGTGTGCGGGTCTCTGCGGTTCCGTCGCGTCAGGGAGGCGAGCTGGCTCTGGACATGGCGGCGGAGCTCGCCTGTGAACTGCGCACGGCTCCTTCCGCACCCGCGCCCGATGGTTCCGAAGCCGCCGCAGCCCTGCCAGCGGGCGATTCCAAAACCGTGGAGGCCCCATTGCTGGCGACCTTGCTGGGGCAGGGAGCGCAGGCCGAGATTCGCCTGACAGCCCGAGTAACAGCTCCACCCGCCAAGGGGCAGGCGCTCAGCGCCCGTGCGGCGGTGGAAAGCATTTCTTTGCAGGCGGGTTTGCTGCGCCTTGCCGGGCACGCGGGCTGGGCGGGCGGCGCTGCCGATTCATGGTTTGCCGGGCCGCTGGATGTGGATATTCTGGCCAGCCTTGGGCAGGGAGCCGCAGACCATAGCGCAGCAGCGCCCGAAGGCTCGGCGGCTCCCGCAGGTGCGGGCCGCATGCCTGAAGATGTGCAGCTGCCAGCAAAAGCGCAGTTGCGTGTGACGCTCAAAGGCCCGCTGCAAGCGCCGGACGAGCAGATATCCTTTGATTGCCCGGCCTGGAGCGTGGGCGGGCACAGTCTTGCCGATGCCTCGCTCAGGCTGCAAAGCGCGCCGTTCAACTGGCGGCAGGTGCTCTTTGGCGGGGCTGCGCAACCGCTGCAGTCGTTAAACACGCCTGCGGAGCTTGCCGTCAGCGTGCAGGCCGTAGCCACAGTGGACAAATTTTCGCAGAGCCTTGGCGCTACGCTTTTTGCCCGGCAGGTTCAGGACAATGGCAGTAGCGCGGTGCAGGCGGGCCTGCGCGATCTGCAGTGCGCTGTGCTGGGGATTGCTGCTGGCGGGCAGCTAACGGCAACCCTGCCCCTGCCTCTTGCCCTGACGGCGACGCCGCGCGTGGATGGCAAGGTGGATGTGCACGTGGCGGACTGGAAGGCCCTTGCCGCCATGCTGCCCGGCGCGCGCCTGGACGGCGATGCGGCCCTTTCCCTTGAACTGCGGTCGCAGCCCGCGCAGCAGGGCCCTGCTCCGCAAACGGCATCCTCCCCGTCCTCGCCGCCGGCCTATACGCAGCACGCGGCCTTGCGCTGGCGCATTCCACGCATGCTGTACAGGGAGGACGGTTCCCCTGCGGTGGAGATTCGCGGGCTGGAGGGCGAGGCGGTTTTGACCGACGTATTTGGAGCGGGGGGGCTGGCTGGGCGTCTGGATATTGCCGGGTTGCGCAGCGGCGACAAAAAACTGGGAGCCAAGGTGCGCGCGCAGGGTTCCATATGGGGGCCGCTGGAGGCAAACTTTGAGACCAGCGGGTTTGCGGCGGCCCGTTGCACGGTGCGCTGGCAACCGGGCACGCTTGAGCTGCGGCGGCTTGAGCTTGACCTGCCTGCGCAAAAACTGGGGCTGCGCGCCGCAACGGCGGCCACTGTGCGCTATGGAGCAGGCGAGCTGGGCCTCAGCGGCCTGGATGTCGTTGTAAAGCCCTCCGGCAGGTTGCGGGCGCAGGCCGTCATCACCCCCGGACAAGCTGGACGCGCGTCTTGCGCTGGAGCAACTTTCGCTCGCGCCGTGGCGGGTGCTGGTTCCCGCACTGCCAGCTGGCGCGGTGGAGGCCTCGGCAACGGCTTACGGGCAGTCCCACCCAGCCCCAGGGCGACCTGCGGATCGAGGTGCGCAACCTGGCCCTGCCGGGCACAGCCCTCAAACCCATGAACGTGACAGTGACCGGCAAGCTTGAGCACGACGCCGCGGGCGGCGGTGCGCTGGCCCTGCGTCTTGTGCCCGATCCGGCCACGGTGGCGGCGCTGGGCGGTACGGAGTGCCGGGTTGAGGCTCGCGTGCCTTGCTTTTTGACGCCAGCGGTTTGCCGCGTCCCCATATGCAGGGGGCGCTGCGGGCGGTTGTGCGCTGGAACGGAGCGATTGCCCCCTTGTGAGCCTGCTGCCTGTGGCCGACCAGCGTCTGGCCGGGCGTCTGGGCGCTGTCCCTTCGATGTGGGCGGAACCCTTGAATCGCCAGCGCCCAAGGGGTTTGCGCGCCTGGACGAGGGGCCGCTACGAAAACCTGCTTCTGGGCGTACTGCTCACAGGCATCAATCTGCGCCTTGACCTTGATGGAGGCCGCAACGGCGCTCCTGGTCTTGCCCGCCTCAACCTTGCCGCCGCCGACGGGCAGGGCGGAACGGCGCGGCTAACAGGGCAGGCGCGCATTGACGGCAGTCACCTCGATTTTGTGGCCGACGTAAATCATCTGCGGCCCCTGCGCCGCCGTGACGTGCGCGTGGAGCTGTCCGCCCATGCCTCTGTGGGCGGCAGCGCGGCCGCGCCGGAGGTGCGCGGAACCCTCACCGTCAATCAGGGGCTGGTTCTGCTTAATAATCTTGATGTCGCCAGCAGCATCACAACCCTGCCCATCAGCGAGGCTCCGCCCGCCTGGGCCAGGGGGGCAGCTGCCGTCCCGCCCGCCCCCGCGTCCACAGCTCCGGGCGGGGCAAAAAAGCCTGCTGCGGTCATGGCTCAGGCGGATCAGCCCGCGCAGGAGGCTTCGGCAACGGGCGGCAAGACCGGTCTGCTTGACGTGCGCGTGGTCATGCCCGGCCGCTTTGTGGTCGAGGGTTTTGGGCTGAAAAGCGAATGGCGCGCCGATATGCACGTGGGCGGCACGCCCGTCGAGCCGCTCATTTCGGGCCAGCTCAGCGCGGTAAAGGGCAGCCTTGACATCCTGGGCAAAAATTTCAAGCTGGCGCGTGGCGCAGTGACTTTTGGCGGCGGGGCCGTCTCCAACCCACTGCTGGACATCATGCTCACAAGCCAGACTCCGGCGCTCGCGGCCAACATCAGCATTGTGGGAACCGTGCGCAAGATGCAGCTTATCCTGAGCAGCGACCCGGAAATGCCGCGTGACGAAATTCTGGCCCAGATCCTTTTTGGCAAAAGCGCCAGCGAACTGGGTCGGTTGGAAAACCTGCGTCTGGCGGCCGCTGTGGCGCAACTGGCCGGGTTTGGCACAGGCAACGGCGGCGGGGGCGTGTTCGACTCGGCGCGTCAGGCCCTTGGGGTTGACGTGCTGCGTCTCAATTCCACCGCATCGGGCGCGGGGCAGCAGGGGCAGGGCGGCGAAAACATGGCCGCAGGCAGCGCAGTTGAGATGGGCAAGTACCTGACGGAAGATATTTATGTGGGCGTGCAGCAGGGGACCAGGCAGGGCAGCACCGCTTTTGTCATTCAGCTTGAGCTGACTCCCAGGGCCAACCTTGAGGTGCGCACCGAGCAGCAGAGCACCAAGGGCGGCCTGACCTGGAAGTATAGCTACTGACGGAAGTCTTGGAAGCGGCGTTTTTTGGGTATAACATACTTAAAAAGTATTATTATGCCGCGCAAATTACCGACGCAGGCCAGGCATCCGGGGCAAAACCTGTTTGCGGTGAGTGCCATGCCTCTGAAAGGGCGCTCGCAACCATGGTCACGAGCGGGCAGGCCCGCGCACTGGACGCAGCCCCATATCTGGGGCAAACTGCAGTCTGCCGCCACGCGCGGCACTGAACAGCATGACAGCAAAGGAACAGCATCATGGGCAAGATTATGGCCATCTGCACCAGCCAGAAAAAAGGCACGGCCAAAAAGGCCGTGGACCAAGCCAATATTATTGAAAATCACGGTATCGAGGGCGACGCGCACGCTGGCAAGTGGCACCGTCAGGTGAGCCTGCTTTCGTGGCAGGCCATTGAGGCTTTTAAGGCCAGAGGCGCGCTGGTCGCCAACGGCTGTTTTGGTGAAAACCTGGTGGTGGACGGCATTGATTTTGCCGCCCTGCCGGTGGGCACTCGCATTGCGTGCAACGATGTGCTGCTTGAAGTATCGCAGATCGGCAAGGAATGTCACAGCCATTGCCAGATATTCCACACAATGGGCGAATGCATCATGCCCACGCAAGGGGTGTTTGCTAAAGTGCTGCACGGCGGCGCTGTGCGCACAGGCGACATGATGCGGGTGTTGTCCGCCGGTGCGGACACGCTGCTGCAAAAGGCTGAGCAGGAGAAATATGGAAACGCTTAAAATGCTGCTGCGCACGGCGCTGTTTCTTGGCTCGGTCACCCTGGTCTTTGTGGCTTACACGGTGGTGGTGGCCTTGGTTGAAAGACATTTTTCGCCCCGGCATGCACAGGGGCCTGAACAGTCGCCACCGGCGACGGCTGCCTCTGCGCCGCAGCCCCGTTCGCACGTTCGTGCCATGCTCGACAGCGGCCAGCTGGTCAAGGAGCAGTACAGCCTTGAGCTGCAAAGCCATGTGTCGCCTTTTCGCGTAGACCGCACGGCTGGCCTGCTGGCCGGTGCTGCCGCTCAAAGCGGTCGATGAACCCGCGCGATACGGCTGACCGGCGTCAAACCGTTGCGGACGGGTTGCGCATACGCAGGGCCTTGCGTGCGCGTGCCTGTGCGGCACATGAGCGGCTGGCTCTTGACCTCAACGGGCAAAACCCGCAGACGCTGGCCTTTTAAGAGCTATTGGGGTTCAGGGTCGTGGGGCGTTCACCCCTGGACGGTCAGGGCAATCCCTATCCGCGGTTGCACATGGCGTGGCAGCGGGCCTGACGTGACCCCGGACGGTTGACAGCTTTCGGCGCAAGGGTATGCCTTGCGCCGATTTTTTTGCTATACGTAAAAATAGATGCTGTGCAGCAGATATTCCACATTATGCCGCTCTGCCAGGCCGAGCAGCAGACGTTTGACGCGCGGCAGGGCGGCGACGCCATTTTGCAGCTCAGCCATGCCCGCCAGTGCGCGCTTCTTTTCTGCGGGCGAGGCCAGTTTGTCCACATAGCCCCACACATGCTCGGCGGCGTTGCGGGCCTGCGGGCCGTTAAGCTCCTTTTGCAGCGCCTGCTCCACCAGCGTGTAAAAACCCTGCGCATCGGGCGCGTCCGCCTTGAGCAGGGCGCGTATGGCCGTGTATGCGCCCTGATCGCGCTCCAGCACCAGATACTTGTATCTGGCCCACTGCGTGGTGAGATCCTGCCGCGTCAGCCGCGGGTTGGTGAGCTGGAGGCACTTTTCTGCAGAAAGGTTTTTGTCCTTCACCTCCAGCATCACGTCCACCTCGCGCTGCCCCAGCGACTGATGAAATTCCATAAATTCGCGCAGGGCGATAAAGCGCGAGTGCATGCCCGGTTTGCCGCCTGCCAGCTGCTGGCTGTAGTGCAGCTTGGGTCGGCCCTGCTGCGGGGTCCAGCTTTCCATGGCGCGGTCAAGCCAGTATGCCTGCGTGCCGTGCGCCGGAGCGTTGAGCGAATGGTGAAAAACGTCAAAAATGGCGGGCAGCCCGCAGCGGTCGCAAACACGCAGCGCATCTTCTATGGTAAAGACGCGCTCGTCGTTTTCGAGCGAGATGCGGGCCAGCACATGCGGGGGCAGGGCCAGCAGGTTTTCGATCAGCCGCGTGACGGCAGAGGCCCGGTCATTGTAGCCGCCGCCAAGGTGCAGAATGATGCGGGCGCTCCTGTCGGCGCCCAGGGCATCAAGAAAACCGGCGTGAAAAACCAGATCGTCCACCGCCCGGTCAACCACATCCTGCCGGGGAGAATTGAGCACGGTGTACTGGCCGGGATGCATGGAAACGCGGATGCCCGTCTGGGCCAGAGTTGCCCGCGTCGCCGTCAGCTCCTCCCGCAGCTCTTGCCGCCAGTCAAAGCTGTTTTGGGGGTGCGAGGCCAGCGGGATAATGTCCGAGCTGATGCGCATGAGCGGTATGCGCGCGGCGGCGCAATAGCGCAACATGGTTTCAAGCGCGCGCAGGTTATGGCGGCACACGGCCCGCATGTTGTCGGGCGTGGCCCTGGCGAGGGTAAGGCCGCTGAGGTCGGCGTGGGGAACCCCGATGGTCTTGCAGGCAAATCCGTAGCGTATCATGGGGCTACTGTAGCTGATTTGCGGCGGGCGGCAAGAGGGTGCGGCGGGCCTTAACGCAACGCTTACGCTTGTGTGGTATCAAGGCAAAATACGCTGTGCGCATTGACCATGCCGGGCATGGCCGCTGTGCGTAAATCTTTGATGGCGGCGGTATTCGCCAGATGCAACAGGAGGCGCAATGATCGGTGGCAGCTCGGATATGTTGGTGGCCTTGGTGAAAAATGCGGTGCGGAACCCGTGGCGCGCAGTCCTCTGTTTTGCTGTGCTGCATGGTGGCTGGCCTTATGTGCGGCCCGGTCTGGAATGTCGCGCAGGCGGCGTCCGACATGCCGGGCGTAGTGCAAAAGAAACTCTCCGCCTCGCCGGAAAGGTTGCTTGTGCAGTGGCAAACCGCCAAAAAGGGCGCTCTGCGCGCGCTGGTGGATGTGCCCGCGCGGCCCCGCGCAGCCGTGATCCTGTTCGCGGGCGACAACGGCTGCCTTGGCCTGACGGAAAACGGCGAGCAGACGAGTCTGAACGGAAATTTTTTGGCCCGCTCCAGAGACCTGTTTGTTCAGGAGGGGCTGGTTGCTGTGCTGGTTGACGTGCCCACCGACATAAACCCACAGAGTTCCAACAGCTACCGCACAAGCGCCGATCAGGCGCAGGATGCCGCCATGGTCATGGATTTTGTGCGCAAGCAGTGGCATGTGCCCGTGGTACTGGTGGGCACCAGCCGGGGCACGATCTCCGCAGCCAACACAGCCGCCCGGCTTGAGCGCGGCAATGCCGACGCCCTGGTGCTGACCTCGACTGTTACGCAGAACAATAAAAAAGCGAGCGGCACGGTCTATAATGCCGATCTTGGGCGCATAGCCATTCCGGTGCTGATTTTTCACAACGAGCAGGACGCCTGCAAGGTCAGCCCCTATTCCGGCGTGCGAGGCCTGCAGAGCGCCCTGAAAAATGCGCCGCGCAAGGATATTGTAAGCATTTCGCACGGCGACGGCATTGCCGACGCCTGTCAGGGCATGTCGGCTCACGGGTATTTGGGGGTGGAAGGTCAGGCTGTTGCCGCCATTGCCAAGTGGATATTTACCAATGTGCCCCAGTCGGCAAAATAACTCCCGTCCATAGCCCGCCCGCCACGGCTTGCCGACGTGCAGGCGCACGGGCGGCGGCCTCGCGGCGATCACTACCACAAGCCCCGCATGCGTAAGCGCGCATGCGGGGCTTGCGTCATCTTATGCGTTTGTATTGTCAGATAATTATGACTGTTGTCATTTTTTTATGACAATTCGCCGGGCCATTGCGGGTAAAGAACCCGTAACCTCCTATTAATCACACAAATTTTTTAAATGGTGTATTTGGCATTGGTTTTGCTTTTTGTGGCTAAATTCACAATTTACGCCAGCAAAAGCATTTTTCGGACAAAGATGCTCTTGGCTCTGGCGGAACCATCAGCCATGGAGACCAAAACCATGCCGTATCCTTCTAAGCGCGTATGGATCGTGGGCTGTATTGCCCTGGCCGCGTGCGTGGGCCTGGCGGCAGCGGGGGTGTCGTATTCGTCACAGACGGCGTTTTGTCTGTCCTGTCACGAAATGCGCGTGTATCAGGACGAACTGATGCTGTCACCGCACGCCAAGGACGTACAGGGCAAAGCCATCGGATGCTCGCAATGCCATATCCCGTCGGGCAATCTGGCCCGCATGCTCGGCGCCAAGGCATGGATGGGAATCAAGGACTTGTGGGTGCACAACGTGGACGGCGGCACAGACCTCAACCGGGCCGCCATGCAGCCCATTGCCCGCCGCTTTACCGACGACGCAAACTGCCGGGCCTGCCACAAGGATTTGACCCGCAACGCCAAGGCTGACGGGCCGGTTTCTGTCGAGGGCCGCCTGGCCCACGAAAACTACGAGGGCAAAAACGGTCAGGCCCGCAGCGGCTGCGTGGGGTGCCACCGCAACCTCGCCCATTTGCCCGTTTTTGACGAGCGCATACCCGCCAATACCAAGTTTGCACAGAAAATTAAGGAGATACGGCCATGACCCGCAACAAGAAACTGCTCATCGTTCTGCTTGCCCTGGCGGTGCTGGCGGGCGGCTATTTTCTGTACATGGCTTGGGCCTTTCCTGCAGAGCGGTGCGAGGCGGCAAAACACCTGGATGCGCCGCAGATGGCGGGCGACTGCTACGCCTGCCACATGAAAAGCACCCCGCGCGTTGCGCAGGAATGGTACGAAAGCAAGCACGGCATCACGCTTGTGCGCTGCCAGACCTGTCACGGCATGCCTGACGGCAAGGGGGCCATTCCTTTTACCCGCAAGCCGGGGGTCGAGGTGTGCGCCCGTTGCCATTCGCTTTCCATCCAGCGCATGGAGGCCAAGTTTGGCAAGCGCGATGACTGCTCGTCCTGCCATCCCAACCACCAAAGCCCCATGCACGGCAAGGCGTATGAATATCGCATGCCCAGCGGCAAAACGGATTTGTAGCCCGCGCCAGCCGCATATAGGCGCAGGCCGCCCACGCGGCCCAAACTGGCCCTGCCCGCAGCGGCGGCCATGCTCACAAAACAATCATGCCAAGCTAACAGCGAGGTGCGGATATGAATTCATCGCGTCGTGATTTTTTACGGTTTTTTGCCATGTCTGCCGCCATGGCGGCGGCTACGGGCGCAGGGCTGCCCACCCTTGCCCTTGCGGCGGACGACAACAAGCCCGACAAATGGGTCAAGGGCGTGTGCCGCTACTGCGGCACTGGCTGCGGCGTGCTGGTGGGCGTTAAAAACGGCAAGGCCGTTGCCATTCAGGGCGACCCCAACAACCACAATGCAGGCCTTTTGTGCCTCAAGGGTTCGCTGCTCATCCCCGTGCTCAACTCAAAGGAGCGCGTCACCCAGCCCATGCTGCGCCGCACCAAGGGCGGCCCGCTTGAGCCCATAAGCTGGGACGAGGCCCTTGACCTTATGGCTTCCAAGTTCCGGCACAGCATCGACACGTTTGGCCCCAATTCCGTAGCCTGGTACGGCTCGGGCCAGTGTCTGACCGAAGAGAGCTACCTTGCCAACAAGATTTTCAAGGGCGGCTTTGGCACCAACAACGTGGACGGCAACCCCCGCCTGTGCATGGCCTCGGCCGTGGGCGGCTACACCACCACGTTCGGCAAGGATGAACCCATGGGAACCTATGCCGACATCGACCAGGCGACCTGCTTTTTCATCATCGGTTCCAACACGTCAGAGGCGCATCCCGTGCTGTTTCGCCGCATTGCCCGCCGCAAGCAGGTGGAGCCGGGCATAAAGATCATTGTGGCCGACCCTCGCCGTACCAATACCTCGCGCATTGCCGACATGCACGTGGCCTTTCGCCCCGGCACAGACCTGGCCTTTATGCACGGCATGGCCTGGGTGATCATCAATGAAGAGCTGGACAACCCCCGCTTCTGGCAGCGCTATGTGAGCTTTGTGGATGCCGAGGGCAAGCCCTCTGATTTTGAGGGTTACAAGGCCTTTTTGGAAAACTACCGGCCCGAAAAAGTGGCCGGGATATGCCGCATCCCTGTGGAGCAGATATACAAGGCGGCCCACGCCTTTGCCGAATCGTCCGCGACCATGAGCCTGTGGTGCATGGGCATCAACCAGCGGGTGCAGGGCGTTTTTGCCAACAATCTCATCCACAACCTGCATCTGCTGACCGGGCAGATATGCCGCCCCGGCGCAACGCCGTTTTCGCTCACCGGGCAGCCCAATGCCTGCGGCGGCGTGCGCGACACCGGCGCTCTGGCGCATCTGCTGCCTGCCGGGCGCGCTATTGCCAACCCCAAGCACCGGGCAGAGATGGAAAAGCTGTGGAACCTGCCGGAAGGGCGCATTTCGCCCAATCCCGGTCACCACACCGTGGCGCTGTTTGAGGCCTTGGGGCGGGGCGAGGTGAAGTGCATGGTCATTTGCGAGACAAACCCCGCGCACACCCTGCCCAACCTGAACAAGGTTCACAGGGCCATGTCGAACCCGGAATCGTTTCTTGTGTGCATCGAGGCATTCCCCGATGCCGTAACACTGCAATACGCCGACCTTGTGCTTGCGCCTTCTTTCTGGTGCGAGCGCGACGGCGTGTACGGCTGCGGCGAGCGGCGCTATTCGCTGACCGAAAAGGCCGTAGATTCGCCCGGTCAGTGCCGCCCCACGGTCAACACCCTGGTGGAATTCGCCAAGCGGGCGGGGGTTGACCCCAAGCTGGTGAATTTTAAAAACGCCGAGGATGTCTGGAACGAATGGCGCATGGTGGCCAAGGGCACCACGTACGATTTTTACGGTATGACCCGCGAGCGCCTGCGCAAGGAGTCGGGCATCCTTTGGCCCTGCCCCTCGGAGGACCACCCCGGCACCAACCTGCGCTTTGTACGCGGGCATGACCCGTTGGTGCCCGCCGACCACCCGGACAAGTTCTTTTTTTACGGCAAGCCGGACGGCAAGGCCACCATATTCATGCGCCCGGCCAAGGGCGCGGCGGAGGAGCCCGATGCGGAATACCCTCTGTACCTTACCTCCATGCGGGTTATCGACCACTGGCACACCTCGACCATGACCGGCAAGGTGCCCGAGCTGCTCAAGGCCAACCCTGCGGCATTTGTGGAGATAAACGAGCAGGACGCTGCCGCGCTTGGCATCAGGCACGGCGAAACCGTGGTGCTCGAAACCCGGCGCGACAAAATGGAGCTGCCCGCGCGCGTGAGCGACGTGTGCAGACCGGGGCTTGTGGCCGTGCCGTTTTTTGACCCCCAAAAGCTGGTCAACAAGCTCTTTCTGGACGCCACCGACCCCGGTTCGCGCGAGCCGGAGTACAAGATATGCGCGGCGCGGGTACGCAAGGCTTAGGGCCTGCCATGTGCGCGCCGGACAAAACGTTGCAGAACAGTGATGTATGCGTCCGCCCGTGTGCAAGGCATGCGGGCGGGGCAATGCAGGAGGATATATGGCCATTGCGGGAATAATTCTCAGTGCGTCAGCCGGGGCACTTGCCGGGCTGGAGGCGGTTTTGAGCGGTCGCGCCGGGATTCTGGATGTGCGGCGTACGCCGGAAGGCGCGGAAAACGGCGGCCTGGTTGTGGTGGTGGAACAGCCTTCCGCTGCCCTGCAGACGGAGTTTAAAGCCCTGCGCGATCTGCCGGGGGTGGATGATCTGCATCTGGTCTTTGCCGATTACGGGGACGACATGGACAAGCAAGGGCACATGGCCTGCCCGGCCCACGAACCCCGCCGCCGCGCGTCGGACGGTGATGCCGCCCCCAAAAACGGAGAACGGGCATGAATCTGTTTGCGCCGCCGTTGCGCCCGCCGGGGGCAGCGGATGAGGAATCTTTTTTGCGCAAGTGCGTGCGCTGCGGCAAGTGCGTCACAGCCTGTCCGTATGAAAGCATAGAGCAGGCGGGCGGTTTTGGGCGCACCCGCCGCACGCCCCAGGTGCGCCCACGCAGAAAGCCCTGCTATCTGTGCATGAAGTGTCCGCCGGTCTGCCCTACGGGGGCGCTGGATAATTCAGTTGTGGAAATGCACCGGGCGGGCATGGGGCAGGCGTATATTCTCAAAACCCGCTGCCACAATTATACGGATGGCACCATCTGCATGACCTGCTATGACCGCTGCCCCCTGCGCGGCTCGGCGGTTGTGCTCTCTGGCGGGCTGGTGCCTGTGATGACAACTGCCTGCGTGGGCTGCGGCATCTGCGACTATGTATGCCCGGTGCAGGCCGTGGAAATTGTACCGGCGTCGTCGAGGCTCAAGCCGCCGCTGGCGGCGCCTACGGAAAAAGCGCCTGGAGGCAAGGCATGAAGCGGATAAAATGGATCCGGCGCGTGCTGCAACTGCTGGTAATTGCGGGCTTGTGCCTGTTGCCGTGGCTCAATGCGGCGGGCTGGCGCGGGGTGAGCGGCAGTTTTTTTGCTCTGGATTTTGGCGGGCTGCCCTTTGCCGACCCGGTCGCTGCGGCGCAGGTGGCGGCACATGGGAGTTTTGCCTGCGGCGCGGCTGCTGGGCGGTGCTGTGCTGTCGCTGGGGCTTGCCCTGTTGCTGGGGCGTGTTTTTGCTCGTGGATTTGCCCTTACGGCTTTTTTTCGGAGCTTGCGTACCGTCTGCGCTGGCGGCGCGGCGGCGAGCGTCTGCAGGTGCGTCAGGCCTTTTGGGGCAAAACGCTGTTGCTGGCCATGGGGCTTGTGGCGGCGCTTGGGGCGGGCTTTCCGCTTTGGGGCATAGTGTCCCTGCCTGGTGAAATTTCTCTGCTGCCCGTGCTGGTGTGGCAGGGGGATGACGTGTGGCTGCTGCTTGGGGCCGCTGCAGTGCCGCTGGCGGCGCTGGTGCTGGAGTTCGCCACGGGCAAGCGGCTGTGGTGCCGTTTTGTCTGCCCACAGTCGGTACTGCTTGGGGCTGCGGCCAGATGTCTGCCCGCTAAAGCGCCGGGCCTGCGTATTGGCTGGCAGGTTGATAAATGCAGCTGCAAAGGCAAGCCGCCCTGCCAGCAGGCCTGTTCGCTGGACCTGAACCCGCGCCGTATTGGCGGCCCGGACCGCCGAGACTGCACGCACTGCGGCGACTGCGTTGCTACCTGCGCTGGCTACGGCAAGGCGCTGGAGTGGCGGGGGCGGGGGGAGAGATAGCGGGGGAGTAACCCAGAAATTTCGTCCTGCTACTGTTTTTCAACACGGTATTGTTCCCACGCCACCTCATATGCTGTGCTGCGTCCCCCCGCCGGGTAAGGCTTGCAGTATCCCTTTCTGAAGCAGGCCTTCAATCTCGCGCCATGCAGTCGCGCGCGATGTTTTGTCATGCTCATGTATTTGCGGGTGGACAGACCGCCCTCAAATCCCCCAGGGCCTGCATCAAGCAGCCGGTTGAGCACTTTGCGCTGCCGCTCTGTAGGGGCAAATTCGCTGTGGGTTTTCCAAAAGCGTGCTTTTAGCAGAATGGAATCCCAGAGTTTTTTCTGCCGCAAGTATGGCGCGTTCAAGACAGCCAATAAACCAGAGCAACCACTCTGTTGTATCGCCAGAGCCTTTTTGCGTGCGCTCCAAAACTTCATAATACGACTCGCGGTCGGCCATGATCTGCGCAGACAGGCTGTAAAATCGCATGGTTGTTTTTTTCGTCCTGCGCTAGGGCCATATCTGCTATGCTGCGGGCCAGCCTGCCGTTGCCGTCATCAAATGGATGGATTGTTACAAAATAAAAATGCGCCAGAGCCGCCCGGATGATTCCGTCCATCTGGATGAGGCTTGCAGCCCACCATTCAAAAAATGCCGTCATTTCTGCATCAAGAGTTTTTGAGTTTGGGGCCTCGTAGTGGATTTTTTGCCTGCCCACTGGTCCGGAAATTACCTGCATGGGCTTGGTGCGCCACGCACCCACGGTAATTTTATTGAATCCTGAATGCCCGGTCGGGAACAGCGCCGCATGCCAGCCCTTAAGTCGGTCACTGGTCAATGGGGCGGCGTAGTTGCGCGTCGCGTCGAGGATTACCGACACCACCCATCTGTAGCTCTGCCCGCTGGGCGCATGCCCGCATGCGGAAGCCCAAGGTGCATGGCGATGGATGAGCGCACGCCCTCCCTGTCAAGCGATTCGCCCTCAATGGCAGCGGTTTGCACGGCGTCTTCTTCCAGTGATAGGGCGCATGCCCGCAGGCTGTCATCGATGCCCAGCCCTGCGACGGTGCCCAGTAGACGCCCTTGTATCTTTCTAACCGCCGCTAATGGCAGCAGAATTTTTTCAGAACTGAACTCAAAATTTTGCCAGTGCCTGTGCTGCCACACGTAATGAGGCGTTTCCATAAATAATCGCATCCAAATTATGAAGCGATTATAGGGATAATCATTTCATTGCAAGCTTGTGGGCGGGGATTGGGAAAAACGCGTGGAGGAAAGATTGGCATAATTTTTGTGATGGACCAAAAAGTCAAATTCCCGGATTCGCCATTTCGACGAATCCGGGAATTTCCTTGATATTACTTGGTACCGGAGCGGGGACTTGAACCCGCACACCTTAACGGCCAGGGATTTTAAGTCCCTTGTGTCTACCATTCCACCATCCGGGCATGTTCCTGCGCTCGGCATACGGCGGTGCGCCGTTGCTGCTCTGGTCCTTTTGGGGGCAGCTGGGTTTTCATTCAGCTCGCAGCCGACCAGTCTCGCCAGCTTGGAGCTGCCTTCTGCGCCAGCTATCCGCCAAATCTGCAAAACCGTCAGACAAAATTTTTAGTCAGCTCTCTGTCCCGTCCCCCGGCTCATCCGAGGCCCGTGGCTGCGGAGCTGCGCCAGCGATGCGCCAGACCTTGAGGCTTTGCGGCGGGTCAAGGGGAACGGGACGTTCTTCTTCCTGCCATTCACCATGTCGCAGCCAGAAAATGTGCATGGATTCAAAATTTTTGTCCAGGCACAGCAGCCTGCCGCGCACGCCTTGCGGCAGCAGCGCGGCAATTTCAAGAGCGATTTTGCGGTATACATAGAGCCGGTGCGCTTCAAAAACGCACTGGAACATAAGCGCATCGCCCAGGGGGGGTAAAGTCCAGGTGGGCAGCGCCAGCCCGCTGAAGCAGCAGCTCCACGTCGCGGGTCAGGTCTTCTTCCACTTCAATCAGGGCCTCGTAGGTGAGGCTGTCGTCATAACTGAAGTGCGCAAAAAGTTCGCTGCGATTCTTGTCCATGGGCTTGCATATACGGCAAATATGCCCTTTAGGCAATAATTGCGCGTGGATGTCTTCAGTGCTGGTCTTGCGCGGGCTTTGCGCGTAAGCTGCACAAAAAACACGCACAAAGCGGAGGCCGCATGAGTTTTTTTGACAAGCTGATTCTGTCGTTCTGCCGTCTGGGCGTAGCCGGGCTTGACCCCAAGGCCCCCGGAACCTGGGGCACGGCCATAGCCTGCCTGCTTGGCTCCGTATATTTTTCTGCCGCTGTCGCTGCCGTGGCGAGCGGTGCTGCTGGTGGTCATTTTGTGCTGGGGGGGCTTGCCTCCACCCGTGCAGAGCAGCTGCTTGACCGCAAAGACCCCGGCGAGGTGGTTATTGACGAGCTTGTAGGGGTGTGGCTTGTGCTGCTGCCCTTTCAAAACCCCGGCTTTGGGCTGGTGCTGGCGGCGTTTGCCTTTTTTCGGCTGTTCGACATCTGCAAGCCGTGGCCCGTACGGGCTTCGGAAAACTGGCTGCCCGCCGGGTTCGGCATAATGATCGACGATGTCTTGGCTGGCGTGTGGGCCTTGCTGTGCGTGGCCCTGCTGCACGCGACGGGCCTTGTGTAAGGCCTTGAAGTGCAAGGGCCACAGAATTGGGCAGAGCTAAGGGGGCGCGGCCTTGGGCGCAAAAGGCCACTCATGTGGCGGAAAAAGCCGCCGCGCCCGCAGCTACTTCATGCGGTAGGTAATGCGCCCGCGGGTGAGGTCGTAAGGAGAAAGCTCTACCTTAACGCGGTCGCCGGGCAGAATGCGGATATAAAACTTGCGCATTTTGCCAGAAATGTGGGCCAGAACTTCGTGGCCGTTCTCCAGTTCCACTCGGAACATGGCGTTGGGCAGGGCTTCCTGCACCACGCCGTCTACTTCGATTGATCCTTCCTTGGCCATGTGTACTCCAAAATATGATGTGGATAAACGCCGGTCAGCTTCACAAAAAAGCGTGGCGCTGTCAACACGCCCCTGCCCCCCGCCGGGGGCTGAGCGGCGTGCAGACAGCGCCCGCTATGGATGCACGTAAAAAAAGTTATTTCTTGCGGCCCTTGGGGGCTTTGCCCTCGGGGCGGATTTTGCGTTCGGCCGGGGGTATGTGCGGGGCCAGCACCGGGGCCTTGCGGCACAGCAGCCACAAACCCGCCAGCATCAGCGGCACGCACAGCAGCTGCCCCATGGTCAGCCAGCCAAAGGCCAGATACCCCAGCTGCACATCGGGCACGCGCACAAATTCTACCGCAAAGCGAAAGACGGCGTAGCCCAGGGCAAACAGCCCCGAGACCGCACCTGTTTTGCGCGGCTTTAAAGAAAACACCCATACCATGACAAAAAGCGCCAGCCCTTCCAACGCCGCTTCGTACAGCTGCGAGGGATGGCGGGGCAGGCTCCCCGCACCGGGAAATACGATGGCCCAAGGCACATCGCTGACCTTGCCCCACAGCTCGCCGTTGATGAAGTTGCCGAGCCTGCCAAAAAAGAGGCCCTGCGGAATCAGCGGCGCAATGAAATCGGACACTTCAAGAAACGACCTGCCCCTGGTGCGGGCAAAATACCAGAAGGCCCCAAGCACGCCCAGCAACCCACCGTGAAACGACATCCCGCCGTTCCAGATGCGCATGATTTCCATGGGGTCGTTGATGTACACGGGCAGATCATAAAACAGCACATAGCCGATCCTGCCGCCCAGTATGATGCCGATCATCACGCAGGTCAGCAGGTCGTCCACATCGGGGGCTGTCCAGCCAGAGCCGGGCCGCGACGCGCGCCAGCGGCCAAGCACCCAGCCAAGGCCAAACCCGGCCAGATACATGAGCCCGTACCAGCGCAGCTGCAGGCTGCCGATGGAAAGGGCAACGGGGTCTATTTGAGCAAGATTCATGCGGTATAATCCTGAGCGTTAAATTCGCCGCTTTTGCCGCCGCGTTTGTGCAGCAGGCGCACACTACTGATAACGATGTCGCGCTGCACGGCCTTGCACATGTCGTAGATGGTGGCCGCCGCCGTTTGAGCCGCGACGATGGCTTCCATCTCGACGCCGGTGGGGCCGACAGTGCGGGTCTCCGCCTCAATGCGCACCGTGGGGGGCATTTCTGTAACCGTAAACCGCACGTCGGCATAGGTCAGGTTGAGCGGGTGGCACATGGGTATAAGTTCGCCGGTGCGCTTGGCGGCCATGATGCCGCCAATCTTGGCGCAGGTGAGCACATCGCCCTTGGGCAGGGCGTTTTTGCGCAGCAGTTCCATGGTGGCCGGGGCCAGTTCAACGATGGCTTCGGCTATGGCAACGCGCTCGGTGGGCGTTTTTGCGCCCACATCCACCATGGTTACGTTGCCCTGGCTGTCGAGATGCGTAAAGTTGTCGCTCATGGATACCTCTGGTATTTGCCGCCGGCAAAGGCGCGCCGGGCGGAATTTTACGCGCTTTTGCCGCAGCTGGGCGCGGCAGGAGGGCGCGAAAGGAATTGATACTCTAAAAAGCTGCGGGAGTCATTGTGCCTGTGCGCGGGCCGCCAGCCGGGCAGAGTTCGGGCCGGGGCCCGCTCAGCGCAGGCCAACCAGCCAGTGCAGCAGGCTTGGCTGTGTGGGCGGGCGCGGCGTTTGCCACAGCGAGTCGCGGCGGCTGTCGGAAAAACGCATACGTTCGCGCAGCAGGCGCGGCTCAATTGCTGCCCCTGATGCAGAGGCCGGGGCGGATGCGTCGGTACGCTGGGGCGTGTCTTTTGCGGCAGATGGGTCTGGGGGGGCAGGCGAGGGCACAGGGGCCAGCTCTGCCATGTATTTAAAGGGAATATCCGCACTCGGGCGCAGGCTCATGATTTTGCGCACAATGGCAAGGCTGCTGCCAAAGCGCAGGTCATGCACCATAATATAGCTGGGGGCGGGGGCGTCGGGCCGCGCAGGGGCGGCGTTGCCGGGCAGCATGTCGTCTGGCAGGGGAGCAACCACCGGCAGCAGGGTAAACTGCAAAAAAGCGTCCGCTACCACAGATTGCCGCGCAAGATCACGGGCCAGGCTTTCGGGCAGGGCCGTGGCGGCGGTTTCAGGTCCTTGGGGCGTGCCCAGGGCATTCATGCCCTGCGTGTGCACCATCAGGCCGTCGGGAGTGCCTACCGTGTACAGGGCGCGCCAAAAAAAGGGCGCAAACGCATCCGGCAGCACCACAAGACTCTGGGGGGGGCGGCCTTGCGCCGTGAGGCGCGCGCGGGTCTGGGCCGTATGCCAGGCGTTCAGCCCCATGGAGAGGCCGGGGTAGACAAACAGCCACGCCGCAGCCAGCAGCATGAGGCCGCGCCGAGCACGCCAGCGCCATATGGCCCACAGCAGGGGCAGGGTGAGCAGCAGGTCAATGATGAAGACCGCATTCAGCCGTACGCGCATGCTTGAAAAAGGCTGAAAAATCATGGTGCCGTATGTGGTTATGCAGTCAAGCCAGATGTGCAGCAGCACCATGGCCGTCATAAACAGCCATGTCTTGGCAAACCGCCAGTGCCGCTCGGTGCTTGGCCGCCACAGGGCGTAGCCCGCCAGCGCCAGCGCCAGCCCCAGCAGGGGGGCGAAGGCCAGCGAATGGGTTATGCCCCTGTGCAGTAATAAAAATTGCAGGGGGGTATTTGCCAGCGCTACGTCAAAGTCTGGCGAGGCGGCGGCCAGAGCGGCAAGGGGAACAGCCCAGCGGCTTGCGGGACGCCTGGGCATGGCTAGCATGGCCACTGCGCCGCTGGCGGCATGTGTGATTGGATCCATGTAATTACTGCCTGAAAGGGCTGCGCTGTTTGGGAACAGCCCTGTACTGCGGGTTTTCGGGGTCTGTGACCGGCTCAAGGCCGTTGGTGCGCCTGAACTGCATCATGCGCCACTGCTGCACGTTGGCCATCACGTCGGGGCGGTTTTGCAGATAGAGCATGCGCTGGGTATTGCTGGAGCCGTACACGGGGTAGCGCAGCTGATCTTCCACGCTGACGCCCTGCGGCTGCGAATCGCTGCGGGAGGATGTCCCCTCGCCGATGTCCTTGGGGCCGCAACCGCCCAGGCCGCCGGTGGCGGACAGCAACAGGGCCAAAAGGCATGCAGCGATCCTTCTGTTCATAATGGCAGTATAGCTGCGTCGCAGGCACTGTGCAATAGGAGCCACTGTGCCCTTGCTGCGGGTGGTAGGGGGCTGCGGCAGCCTGGAGCGGCCCTGTGATTTGCTGGTGCTGCAGGGACTCGCAGGCGCAGCCAGTGCGGCATGCTTGCCTTGAAGGCAAACGCGGGGTATAGTTATCTTTCGGCATATGGCCGATCAGGATTTGCGGGCGGGGCGCGTTGCGCGTGCCTGCCACAACCCTCACAGGAGTCGCCATGCGTACACCCAATTGCGGCATCACCCCCGAAGGCTGGCCGTGCATCGGCCTTACCGGCCTTAGTTCCCTGGTATTTGCCTGCATGGGATGGTGGTTTCCGGCTGTGGTTTTTCTGGCCCTGTGCTGGTTCAGCATGCATTTTTTCCGCGATCCCGAGCGTGTGGTTCCCCAGGGCGAGGGTCTTGCAGTCAGTCCTGCGGACGGCAAGGTCATCCGCATCGAAGAGCGGCCCGACCCCTTTACCGACGAACCCAGGCTGTGCGTGAGCATCTTTATGAATGTGTTCAGCGTGCATGTGAACCGCGCCCCTGTGACGGGCACGGTCGAGGACATCAGGTATTTTCCCGGCGCGTTTGTAAACGCAGCCTTTGACAAGGCCTCCACGCACAACGAGCGCTGCGCCTACAGCATGCGCGATGTCGAGGGCAACCCCTGGACCATGGTGCAGATTGCCGGCCTTGTGGCCCGCCGCATCGTGTGCCGGGTGGAGGAGGGCGAGGCGCTGGCCCGCGGGCAGCGCTACGGCATGATCCGTTTTGGCTCGCGAGTTGACCTTTATCTCCCCCAAGGATATGTTGCGGCCACGCGCATCGGCGAACAGGTCTTCGCCGGGCAGAGCGTGGTGGCCAGGGCAAAGTAGCCCTGCCCGCAAAGCCGCAGCAGGGCGGCAGTTATAAAAGATGGTGAACAATGGCCCCCGAAGTTAAAAAGCCGCGAAAAGGAGTATACCTCCTGCCGAACATGATCACGACGCTGAGCATGTTTCTTGGCTTTTTGTCCATGGTGTGGGCTGTGCAGGGGCGTTTTGAGTCGGCCTGTTTTGCCATTCTGCTCTCGGCTGTCATGGACGGTCTGGACGGCAAGGTGGCGCGGCTTACCAATACCGCCAGCGAATTTGGCGTCCAGTACGATTCCCTCTCAGACCTCGTGGCCTTTGGCATTGCCCCCGCCATGCTCATGTGGCAGTGGCAGCTCTCGGCCCTTGGGCGCGTGGGCATCGCCGCAGCCTTTATTTACGCGGCATGCGGCGCGTTGCGCCTTGCGCGCTTTAACGTGAGCACGGCTGCTGTGGGCAAACGCTTTTTTATTGGTCTGCCCATCCCTGCGGGCGGCTGCACAGTTGTTACCTTTGTGTTTTGCGCTACGCATTTTCCTGACGTCATGCAGGGCGCATTGCCCTACATGACCCTTGTGCTCGCCATAGGCGTAGGGGTGTTGATGGTCAGCAAGGTGCGTTATTTTTCCTTTAAGGAATATGATTTTCTGCGCGCCCATCCCATCCGCACCATGCTCTGCTTTTGCTTGTGCTCGGAACGGTCATTTCCTTTCCGCGCGTTATGGGCTTTGTGCTTTGCGCCGTCTACATCGTTGGCGGCGTTCTTTACACCTTCGTTATTCTTCCCCGCCGCAATCGTCAGCTACTACGCGCCCTATCGCCCCAGAGCGATTGAGGTTGCGTAACGGTTCGCCGCCCCCTTAGGGCGGAAGACGCTCCCTGGACAGCCGCCCTTTACGGTGGCCGTTATGCAAGATATAGCCATCTTTGTCAGAACCAGAGGAGTCAGTCATGAACAACCGCGTCTATTTTTTCGACACCACCTTGCGCGATGGCGAGCAGTCGCCTGGCGCCACCATGAATTTGCAGGAAAAACTGCGTGTCGCGCACCAGCTTGAAGTGCTGGGCGTGGACATTATGGAAGCGGGTTTTCCTGCCTCCAGCCCCGGCGATTTTGAATCTGTGCAGCGCATAGCCGCTCAGGCCGGGGATATTCAGGTGGCGGGGCTTGCCCGTTGCGTGGCCAACGATATTGATCGTTGCTGGGAGGCCGTGAAAGTGGCCAAAAATCCCCGCATCCATGTCTTTTTGTCCACCTCGCCCCTGCACATGAAGCACAAGCTGCGCAAAGATCCCGAAGACGTCCTTAAAATGATCGTTGAGGGCGTCAAACGCTGCGCCGGGTATACCAGCAATGTGGAATTTTCCCTTGAGGATTTTTCGCGCACCGAGGGTGATTTTGCCTGCCGCGTGGTCGAGGCCGCCATCAAGGCCGGAGCCACCACCATCAACCTGCCTGATACCGTGGGCTACGCCGTGCCCGAAGAATACGCAGCCCTCCTCGACCATGTGATCAAAAACACGCCCAACAGCGACAAGGCCATCTTCAGCGTGCACTGCCACAACGACCTTGGGCTTGCCGTGGCCAATACGCTGGCCGCCTTCCGCGTGGGCGTGCGGCAGGCCGAGGTGACGCTGTGCGGTATCGGCGAGCGCGCGGGCAACGCCGCGCTTGAAGAAGTGGTCATGAACCTGCGCGTGCGTCACGATTACTTCAAGCTTGAGCACAACATCGTGACCGAGCAGCTCTACCCCTCGTGCCGCCTGCTCGCCATGACCATTGGTCAGCCCATTGCCAACAACAAGGCCATCGTGGGCGCCAACGCCTTTGCGCACGAGTCGGGCATCCACCAGGACGGCATGCTCAAAAATCGCGAAACTTACGAAATCATGACCCCGCAGTCAGTGGGCCGTACCGAGAGCAACCTTGTCATCGGCAAGCATTCGGGCCGCAACGCCGTGCGCAACAAGTTTGAAAGCATGGGCTACAAGCTGGACGAAGACCAGCTCAACCTCGTATTTGAAGCAGTCAAGCAGCTGGCCGACCGCAAAAAGACCCTGCACGACGACGACCTGATGGCCCTTGTGCAGGAGGAAGTGTACCGCCTGCCCGATCTCTTCCGTCTGCGGCATGTGAGCGTGCAGAGCTCCGATGCGGGCGGCGTGCCGCCCACTGCTGCCGTCATCATGGACATCAAGGGCATAGAGAGCAGCGGAGCGGGCTTTGGTGTTGGCCCGGTGGACGCGCTGTTCAACGTGATCGCCGATATGGTGGGCCGCCAGCCCGAGCTTGAGCAGTACGCCATCAACGCCATCACCGGCGGCACCGACGCGCAGGGCGAAGTAACCGTACGCCTGCGCGAGGGCGAGGTCAGCGCCGTGGGGCGCGGTACGCACCCCGATATTTTTGTGGCCAGCGCCCGCGCCTACGTCAACGCCCTCAACCACCTGTTTAAAAAGAGCAGGAAGGCCCGCGCCTGCACTGCCAGCACGATTAACCGCCGCTCCTCTGGTCTGGCGGGCTGGTTCCTTCAGGATCCTCGGCCCGCTCCAGAGAAACGGCCCGGCCCCGTGCGGCCAGCGGGCGCACTGCCGCCCGCAGCATGATTTTTTTATATTATGAGCGCGATGGCGACACCGCGCCATAGAGAACCACATACTCGCCGCGCCCCCCTCGGTAAAGCTCAGGATGAAAGGAGTAGACCATGCCACAGACGCTTGCGCAAAAAATTTTGCAAGCCCACACAGACGAAGTCGTGGAACAGGACGGCCAGATTGTTCAGTGCCGCGTGTCGTTGGTGCTTGCCAACGACATCACCGGACCGCTTGCCATCAAATCCTTTAAGGGGATGGGCGCGAAAAAGGTTTTTTGACAAAGACAAGATTGCTCTGGTCATGGACCACTTTACGCCGCAAAAAGATATTGATTCCGCCAATCAGGTGATGGTGACGCGCAAGTTTGCCCAGGAGCAGAACATCACCCACTATTACGAGGGCGGCGACTGCGGCGTGGAGCACACCTTGCTGCCCGAGCAGGGCCTTGTGGGCCCCGGCGACGTCGTTATTGGCGCAGACAGCCACACCTGCACCTACGGCGGCATCGGCGCTTTTGCCACGGGCATGGGCTCAACCGACATCGCCGCAGCCATGGCCCTGGGCGAAACCTGGTTCAAGGTTCCTTCCACCATCCGCGTTAATATTGACGGCCAGATGCCCAAGTGGCTGTGCGGCAAAGACCTTATACTCATGCTCATCGGCGCCATCGGCGTGGACGGCGCGTTGTACAAGGCGCTGGAATTCGGCGGCTCCGTTGTTGAAGACCTTTCGGTCGAGGGCCGCCTGTGCATGGCCAACATGGCTATCGAGGCGGGCGGCAAGGTGGGGCTGTTTGCAGTGGACGCCAAAACCCGCGCCTACTGCGCCGAGCACAACCGCCCCGGCCTGACCCAGGATCTGGCCGCCGACCCCGGCGCTGCGTATGAGCGCGTGGTCAATATCGACGTCACCGGCAAGGAGCCTGTGGTGGCCTGCCCGCACCTGCCGTCAAACGTCAAGCCCGTTTCTGCTGTGCGCGACACGCCCATCCAGCAGGTGGTCATCGGCTCCTGCACCAACGGCCGCATCAGCGACATGCGCGCCGCCGCCGAAGTGCTGCGGGGCCGCAAAGTGGCCAAGCACCTGCGCTGCATTGTGCTGCCCTCCACGCCCACCGTGTGGAAGCAGTGCCTCAAGGAAGGCCTGATTGAAACCTTCATGGAATCCGGCTGCGTGGTCGGCCCCTGCACCTGCGGCCCCTGCCTTGGCGGCCACATGGGCATTCTGGGCGACGGCGAGCGCGCCGTGGCCACCACCAACCGCAATTTCAAGGGTCGCATGGGCAGCCTGAGCTCTGAGGTATATCTGGCAAGCCCCGTGGTGGCTGCCGCTTCGGCCATTGCGGGTTGCGTGGCCGGGCCGGACCAGCTGTAGCAGCACAAAAACAGCATTTGCCTGCGGCCATTGGCCCCGGTGCAGATAAAGAAGGACAACCCAATGAATTACAAGGGTAAGGCCCATAAGGTGGGCGAACATATCGATACGGATGCCATTATCCCCGCGCGTTTTCTGGTCACCACCGACGCCAAAAAAACTGGGTGAAAACTGTATGTCCGGCCTTGAGCCCGACTGGGTCAAGCGCGTAACCCCCGGCGACATCATGGTCGCGGGCCGTAACTTTGGCTGCGGCTCGTCACGCGAGCACGCGCCCATAGCCATCCTTGGCGCGGGCATGCAGGTGGTTATCGGCCACAGTTTTGCGCGCATCTTTTACCGCAATTCGTTCAACATGGGCCTGCTGCTCATGGAAGTGGGCGACGATGTGGACAAGATCAACGACGGCGACGAGCTGGAAATCGACGCCGTCACCGGCGTCATCCGCGACCTGACCAACGGCGTGCAGATCACCTGTCCCCCGCTGCCCAAATCCATGGCGGCCATTCTCGACAAGGGGGGGCTGGTCGGCTACGTCAAGGAACGCTTGGCCTAAATTGGCCTTTTGCCCTCTGGCTGCGTTAGATAATCCTTTTTACCCCGGTCGAGTACTTAAGAGCACATTCCCTGCGTAAAAATGGATTATCTTCCTTGCCAGAGAACAAAAATCCAGTTTAACCAAGTAGCTGGTCAGCGGATAATTACGAACAAAGCATTCACAGAAAGAATTGAGTTCAAGGATCTACCATGAAAAAGACCATCTGCCTTTTGCCGGGCGACGGCATCGGCCCGGAAATTCTGGCCGAGGGTGTTAAGGTTCTCAAGGCCGCCGCTGAAAAGTTCAGCCACGACTTTGTTTTTGACACGGCGCATATCGGCGGCGCGGCCATCGACGCCACCGGCGATCCCCTGCCCGAAGAAACCGTGCGCAAGTGCCGCAAGGCCGACGCGGTATTTCTGGCGGCCTGTGGGCGGGCCCAAGTGGGATTCTCTCGCGCCTGAAAAAAGGCCGGAAAAAGGCCTGCTGCGCATCCGCAAGGAGCTTGCGCTGTTTGCCAACCTGCGCCCGGCCATGCTGCTGCCCGAGCTGGCAGGCGCATGCCTGCTGCGGGCCGACATCGCCGCCAGAGGCCTCGACCTTGTGGTTGTGCGCGAGCTGACCGGCGACATCTATTTTGGCGAGCCGCGCGGTCAGGAAATGCGCGAAGGCCTGCGCACCGGATACAACACCATGGTCTACAACGAGGAAGAAATCCGGCGCATCGCCACAGTGGCCTTTGAAACGGCGCGTAAACGCCGGGGCAAGGTGTGCTCTGTGGAAAAAAGCAACGTGCTTGAAACCTCGCGCCTGTGGAAGGAAGTGGTGCTCGAGACGCACCGGCAGTACGCCGATGTGGAGCTGACCCACATGTACGTGGACAATGCCGCCATGCAGCTTGTGCGCGACCCCTCGCAGTTTGACGTTATCCTTACGGGCAATATTTTTGGCGACATTCTGTCCGACGAGGCTTCGGTCATCACCGGCTCGCTGGGCATGCTGCCTTCGGCCTCCATGGGCGCTTCCGGCCCCGGCCTGTTTGAGCCCATACACGGCTCCGCCCCCGACATCGCGGGGCAGAACAAGGCCAATCCCCTTGCCACTATCCTTTCCGGGGCCATGATGCTGCGCCTCGGTTTTGACATGGGCAAGGAGGCCGACGCCATAGAAGCCGCAGGTGCGCAAGACCCTGGCTGACGGATTCCGCACCGGCGACATCATGGAACCGGGCAAATCCCTGCTGGGCTGCAAGGAAATGGGCGACAAGGTTGTGGAGCGGCTGTAACAATCCCTCCAGGCTTCAATGATAAAGGCCGCCCATGGAGATGTGGGCGGCTTTTTATATTTTACCTTACCAGTGTAGGCATTCAGGAGCGAAAAAAAACAACCGTAGGCAGGCTGAGCGACTGGGTAGTAAAAAGCGCTTGAGGCAGGGACGTTGACACGCAGCTTCAGGCTGCAGAAACCACAGGTCAGCACGGCGCGCCGCAGGTGCTGCGGGCCGCAGGGACAGGGCAAACTCAGGGTTATGAGCTATACCGGATTGCTGGTGCGCTTTGAGGTACGAACCTTCAGGGCAGCAGCATTCACTCTGGACAAACAGCGGGACGCGGCAGGCCAGACTTGCCGCGTTTTTTTATGCGGGTTTGCGGCGCTGCAAAAAGGCCGTTATCTGCTTGCCCAGCATTACCAGCACAACCGAGGCGGCAATAAGGGCCACACCGGCCACCAGCGACAGGCTGAAAGGCTCGTGGAACACCAGAATGCCCACAGCCACGGCTGTGACTGGTTCCATGACGCCCATAATGGACGTAAGCGTGGAGCCGATGCGCTGAATGGCCAGAATGAGCGTGAGGTTGGAAACAACCGCCGTAACAACCGCCAGCAGGGTTGCGAGCAGCAGTTCCCACCACGAATGCAGCACCTGAAAAGAGCCGGAAAAAACGGCGTTGCCGCCCGATATGACCGTGCTGAAGGCCAGCACGTAAAAGGTCATCACCAGACCGCTCATATTGGGAATGCGCGCGGCGTAGATGCCCGTAATGTATATGGCGTTGCACAGGGCGGAGAGCAGCAGCAAGGCCACGGCCAATAGCCCTGCACCGCCCATATTGCTGCCCATGTCGCTGCCTGTGCCGCCGCAGAGCAGGTATACGCCCACAATGGCCAGCATGATGGATGCAGCCGTTATCCACGAGAACCGCTCGTGGTAAAACAACGTCATGATCAGCATGACCATGACCGGGTAGGTAAACTGTATGGTGGCCACAACCCCGCTGGGCATGTACCTGAAGCCCCAGAAAAACAGCAGGGCCGCCATGGTGTACATAAAGCTCATGCCCGCAAGCTTGCACAGGTCAATGACCCGCGTGCGAAAGCACTCGCCGCGCAGGGCAAGAACAATGCCCAGAACCACTGCGGCAATGGCAAAACGGTAGAACAGGGCAGTGGCGCCGGCAACGCCAACGTGCATGAGCGGCAGCGTAAATAGCGGGATCAGGCCAAAAGCTGCAGAAGATATAATACTGTAGAAAAAACCCATGACATCCTTCCTGGGGGGGGAAATGCAAACATATTTCATACCGGGGAAGGAACAGCTAGGCAAGCCCGCAGGGCGCAAAAAAACGTCCCCGGTGTTGCCGGGGACGTTTTTGGGCTGTCAGAAAAAGGAAATCGTGCAGAATCAGCCCAGAGGCCGCAGGTATCGCGCGGCTTGCGGTGCTGCTACTTGGACTGGTCCATGACCACTTCGGCCTCGGGGTGAACCTGGCGCAGTGCTTCATGCATGGCGGCTGCATCCGCAAATGCGCGGAAGGGGCCGATTTTTTCGTCGCCCTGTGCGGCGTTGTAGCGCACAAAAAAAGCTTCGTCAGGCTTGAGCGGCGTGCCGCTTTCATCACTGACAACTTCGAGCTGAACGCGGCTGATGCCCCGATCGTCAATGTCGATCTGCTGCGCGGCGGCGAACGAAAGGTCAATGATGCGTCCGCGCACAAAGGGGCCTCTGTCCGTCACGCAGACCATGACGCTTTTGCCGTTCTGCTGGTCGGTGACGCGAACAACCGTGCCCATGGGCAGGGTGCGGTGCGCGGCGGTGAAGGTGTACATGTCGTAATCAAGCCCGCTGGCGGTGGAGCCGCCGTGAAAATCGCGTCCGTACCACGAGGCTTTGCCGGACATGATTTCGCTCTCCTGGGCACGCTTCATCCAGATATCGCGGCTGTCGGTGCTGTCCCGTCGTTCACTTTCAATGGAAGCGGACTCTTTGGCCGAGGACTTGGACTTGGATTTGGAGCGCGATTCAGCTTTATCGCGCTTGGAGCGCGAGCTGTGCGAAGAGGCAGACTTGTCACTGGATTTTTCGCGTTTGGATTTGCGAGTTTCAGTGTCGCCGGAAGACTTTTTGGCGGCGTGGGGGGTAGCGTTCGAATGCTTTTGATCAGAGGGAGCGCTTTGTGAAGCCGCGTCGGCGTTCATGGGGGAGGCCAAAAGCAAACTTAAGGCTATGGCCGCCAGCACTAATGGCCAGCGTGAATACTTCATGATCGTTCCTTTGTTAGTGTTCGAGGCTGGCCAGCGGAATTGCCGGGCGAACCGCGCCCGCGGTTCTGACCCCAGAAACCTTACAATGATGTCAGCAAGCGCGCCTTGCGCTTTACGTCCATCGGTTCCCCAGGGGAATGCCTGTTCTTTGTTAAGGCACTATACAGCAAATAAAAGCCCGCTGTCAAACTGATAAATCTTTTAAAATCAGCATGTTAAACAAAAAATTGTCTAGAGATTATCAAACAATAAGCGCAAAAGTAGGTAATCGACGCCTGTACGACGCGTAAAATTCACCTTGGCGGCCTGGGGCAAAAATCAATAAAGAATGGTAAAATCAGGGGCTAAAATGCCGGTAAGACGCAGCGTCGCTGGCAAAATGCGCAGCAAAAAAGGCAGGCGGCCTTGCGGCCGCCTGCCCTGACAAGTCAGTTGCGGGGGACGGGGGTTACCAGTCCAGCGTCCTTTTAAAGGCGCGGGCCAGGTCTTCCACCGGGGCGTTGACGATCGCGCTGTCGCCGGACTTCATGCTCAGCTGGCCGGTGCCGGTGACCGTGCCGATGCGGGAGCATATCTGCCACTGGCCCAGTGCGTCGAGTATCATGGCCAGGTCGGGCTTGACGCTGACCACCAGTCGGCTGGCGCTTTCGCTGTACAGCAGTTCTGTCACGTTCATGGCGTCCAGGGCGGGCACTGCGTCGAGGTCAATTTCCGCGCCCAGGCGGCCGCCGATGCACATCTCGGCGATAGCTACGGCCAGACCGCCGTCAGAGCAGTCGTGGCAAGCCGAAAAGGCGCGCTGCCCCATGAGGGCGCTGACCGCGCGGTAGCGCAGCATGGCGTTGGATGCGTCCACATGGGGGACGCGACCGCCCTTGAGGCCCAGCTCGGTGGCGGCTTCGCTGCCCGCCATTTCGCGCCAGGTGCCGCCCAGCAAGTAGATGGCGTCGCCAGGCTGCTTGAAGTCAGAGGTCTGGGTGGCAGTGACGTTGCGGATAACGCCCATGATGGAGAACAATACCGTGGGCGGAATGGAAATACGCTCGCCGCCGCCGGTGTAGTCGTTTTTCATGGAGTCTTTGCCCGATATGCAGGGCACGCCAAAGGCCAGCGAGAACTGCCGCAGGGCGCGGCAGGCGCGTACCAGCTGGGCCAGTTTGTAACGGCCGTCGGGGTTGGAGGGGCTGACCACCGGGTCGCACCAGCAGAAGTTGTCCACGCCAGGCAAGGGCGTCAGGGTCCGCGCCCACGGCCACGGCGTTGCGGATGGCTTCGTCCATGGCGTTGGCCATCATCCAGTACGTGTCGTAATCGCTGAACTTGGGGCAAATGCCGTGCGAAATCACAAGGCCTGCGTCCGATTCGAGCAGGGGGCGGATGACGCCCGCGATCTGCCGGGCCGTCGCGCTTGACGCCCACAAGGGGCTTTATCACGCTGCCGCCGCGTACTTCGTGGTCGTACTGGCGGATGATGTATTCCTTGGAGCAGATGTTGAGCGTGCCGAGCATGCGCTGCAAAAAGGCGGTCTGGTCCACTGCCGCCACTTCAACGGCAATGTCGGTGGTCTCCGGGGCCTTCCATTCCGCATCCAGCTCAAGCTGGGGCACGCCGTCGTGCATGAAGTCCATAGGCATGGAGGCAATGACGCGGTCGTGGTAGCGCACCTCAAAGTAGCCGGTAGTGGTGAACCGGCCAAGGGCCGTGGCCTCCACATCCATGCGGGCCGCAAGGGCCATGAATTCGTCGAGCTTTTCCTGGGGCACGGCCAGGGTCATGCGCTCCTGCGCTTCGGAAAGCAGAATTTCCCAGGGACGCAGGCCGTCGTACTTCAGCGGGGCCTTGGCTATGTCGAGCACGCAGCCGCCCGTGTCTTCGGCCATTTCGCCCACGGAGGAGGAAAGACCGCCAGCGCCGTTGTCGGTAATGGCGTGATACAGCCCCATGTCGCGGGCGCGCATGATAAAGTCGTACATCTTGCGCTGGGTGATGGGGTCGCCGATCTGCACGGCAGTGGCGGGCGAACCCTCGTGCAGCTCTTCAGAAGAGAAGGTCGCGCCGTGGATGCCGTCCTTGCCGATGCGGCCGCCGGTCATGACGATGTAGTCGCCCTCCTCGGCTTTTTTGAACCAGCCGGGGCGGCCGTGGATTTCGGCGGGGATAATGCCCACCGTGCCGCAATACACCAGCGGCTTGCCGAGGTAGCGCTCGTCAAAAACAAGCGAACCGTTGACCGTGGGGATGCCCGACTTGTTGCCGCCGTGCTCCACGCCTTCGCGCACGCCTTCCAGCACGCGGCGGGGGTGCAGCAGGCGCGGGGGCAGGTTTTTGTCGTGGAAGGGCGAGGCAAAGCAGAACACGTCCGTGTTGCAGACCAGCTCTGCGCCCATGCCGGTACCCATGGGGTCGCGGTTGACGCCCACGATGCCTGTAAGCGCGCCGCCGTAAGGGTCGAGCGCAGAGGGGCTGTTGTGGGTCTCAACCTTGATGCAGGCGTCGTAGCCATTGATAAAGGCTATAACGCCCGCGTTGTCCTTGAAGACGGATTTGCAGTAGTCGTTTTCACCCATGCGCTCGCGCAGGGTGGCCGTGGCGTCGCGGATGCAGGTTTTGTAGAGGTTGTCCACAACCTCGGTATGGCCCGTGGCGGCGTCGGTATAGTTGATGCGCGAGGCAAAAATTTTGTGCTTGCAGTGCTCCGACCAGGTCTGGGCCAGCACTTCCATTTCCACATCTGTGGGGTCGGCGGGCAGGCCGAGGGTCTTGCGGCGGTCGGCTTCGTCCTGCGCGGTAAAACTGCTCGCGGATGCTGTGCAGCTCCTTGAGGTTGAGCGCCCAGGTATTTTCGCGGCTGGCCTTGGTCAGGGACTCGTCGTCCATGGCCGAAAGGGCGATGGTGTCGACGGTTGCGTTGACCTCGCCCGTAACCTTGGCGGCCTGAGCCTCAAAGCCCGGCCTGGCGTCCCATTCCTCACGGCTCTTGATGCGGTAGCGCTGAATGAGCGTGTTGCACAAAAGGTCGCGGGCCAGCATGTCCACCTGCTCGCGGGCCAGGGGCGCTGCCGTGTCGCTGCTGATGCGGTACTGCACCGCAGTGTACACGCGCAGGCTGTCGCGCGGAATGTCCAGCACCATGGCGGCGGTGTCGCGCGCTGTGCGGGCCTCGTTGTCGGTCACGCCGGGGCGAAAGCCCACTTCCACAAACCAGTCTGCCGCAGGGTTGAGCAGGGGGAGTGGTTCGAGCGAGGCCTCCTGCAGAATGGGGTCGTGCCAGATGCTTTCGTCCAGCAGACGGGCCACCTGCGCGGCATCAAGGCCGTCCACCGTAAAAACCTTGATCTGGCGGACGCCGGAAACAGAAATATTCAGCGCCTTGCGCAGGTGCTGGGCCGTCTTGCGGCCCTGGGTATCGTCAAGTCCGGCGCGGGGGCCGGTTTCCACCCTATAGAGCATGGTTTGCATTCCTCTTGGTTTGGCTGCTTACTTTTTTCTGTCGCGCACGTAGTCGGCCATCTGGCGCATAAGCTCGCGTTCGGGCCTGTCAGGCAGAGTTTCCAATGCCTGCCTGGCCGCGTCAAGAAATTCATCGGCCTGACGGCGCACGGCATTGTCATGGCCCGCCTGCCGGATACGCTCGGCAATGTCTGCGGCGTCGGCCTCCGTCATGAGCCCTGCGCAAAAGGCGGCGTCAAAGGCGCTGCGCTCCTCGGCATTCAGGCTGTCGCGGTACAGGCGCAGGGGCGGCGTAAGCTTGCCCTCGCGCACGTCGCCGCCTGTGGGTTTGCCTGTGACGCTTTCGGGCGCAAAATCAAGAGCGTCGTCCACCATCTGAAAGGCCATGCCGAGATTTTCGCCGTAGGTGGCGGCAGCTGCTACAGAGGCGTCATCGGCCCCCGCAGCGAGAGCGCCCATTTCGCAGGCGGCGCGTATGAGCCAGGCGGTTTTGCCGCGCACCATTTCTTCGTAGTCGGCGCTGGTCGAATCCACGCGCCCCTGGGCCGCGATTTCAAGTATTTCGCCCGCAGCGGTGCGGCTGGTCGCTTCTGAAAAGCAGCGGGTCAGGCGGGTGTCGCCGTGGCTGGCTACCAGCGCGTTGGCCCCGGCCAGCAGGGCGTCGCCCGCGAGGATGACGCTCGAAACGTCAAAAAGCGTATGCGCTGCAGGTTTGCCCCTGCGGCTTACGGCATTGTCGAGCACATCGTCGTGCAGTAGGGTGGCGGCGTGCAGCATTTCCAGTGTGATGGCCAGATCCTGTATTCCCTTGCTTTCGTTGCCCATGAGGCGCGACGTAAGCACAGTAAGCAGGGGGCGCAGGCGCTTTCCGCCCGCATCAAAAATATGGCGGGCTACAGGCCGTACCGGTTCCGGCAGGGTGTCCACCGCCCGGTCCAGGGCGCGGTTGATGCCGGGCAGTTCAAGAGCCAGGCGTGCTTTCAGTTGGATCATATACTACTCAGATAAGGTTAAGCGCGGGCAATACCCGCGTGAGCGCTGCCAGCGCACCGGGAAAATCCTTTTCATCACTGGCTCGGGGGCCGACCTTGTTGGAGACGCTGCGCACCCCGACGCACGGTACGCCCTCGCGGGCGCTGGCGTAAGCCACGGCAAAGCCTTCCATATTTTCCAGATCAGCGCCATAGCTCGCCCGCAGGTCGGCCGCTCTGGCAAAGCTGGCGCTGACCCCAGCCACCGTCAGCGATGTGCTGGGCAAAAATACATCGTCCCCATGGCGCGCGCCAAACTGCGCCAAAACCTCCAGCCCCGCCAGAGGAATGCGGTCGCGCACGGCCGGGCCGTCTGGGGGCTGCCACTGCGGAAAGCCAAAAGCCTGAGCCGTTACCGAACGCCCGTCGTGCAGGCCGTATTCGGGCCAGATTTCTTTCCGCACATGGCACAGGGCCAGCAGGGGGCGCTGCGCCAGGTCAAAGGCCCCGGCAAGCCCCGCGTTAAGCACTGCCGTAATGGGCGTACCTTCGGCCTTTGCCCGGCTGAGGGCAATACCCATGGCCATGGCCGCGTTGACGGGCCCCACCCCGGTGATGCAGCACAGGGCCGCGCACTTGAGGCGCAGGGGCCACAGGGCCATCTCTGGCCAGCTTTTTGGCGCAGAAGCAGAAAAAACATTCCGGGGCGAATCCGGGCACAAGGCCCGCCAGTTCCGGACCTGTGGCAGCGCAGAGCAGCAGGCTCACAGGGCTTCGGCCCTCCAGCTGGCGCGGGCTTGCGGCAGCACTGACGCGGGATATCCTAGGGGCCATGTCTGGCCTGGCGTGCCCTTGCCAATGTGCTGTGCCGTGCGAGCAGCCATGATTCGTTCCTTTACAAACCAGCGATTTTCCGTCACCAGAGAACCATGAAATTTGACTACGCTCTTTTTTTGCGAGCTCTGGGGCTGGCCATCATTATCGAAGGCCTATGCTGGACGCTGTTTCCCGGTGGGATGCGTCGAGCCCTGCTGCAATTGCTGCCCCAGCCGGAGAGCCGCCTCAGGGCCATAGGTCTGGTCGCGCTGGCCTTGGGGCTAGCCCTGGTTGCGCTGGCCAGCCACTAACGCTTTCTATCCTTCCCGCCTTTTTAGCCCCGCCGTCGTTGCCCATGCTGCCGCATGAGGACGGGCGCTGCTTTCTAGCGCGTTTTTCCCCCACATGCAGGCAGACAATGCCCGAGGTGAGCTTTTCGTGCCATGCGCGTTCAAAACCCGCCGTGCGCAGTTCTTTTTCAAGGCTGAGCGCGGAGGGAAACTTGCGGATGGTGTCGGCAAGGTATTCATACGCGCCTGGGTCTTTTGAAAAAATCTTGCCTACCCTGGGCAGCAGGTGGTTGAGGTAGACATTGTACAGCCCGCCCCAGATGCGCTCCTGCCCGGAACCGAATTCGAGTATGCAGGCCCTGCCGCCGGGGCGCAGGACGCGCAGCATTTCGGCAAAGGCCGCCTCGCGCGGCAAAATATTGCGTATGCCAAAGGCAATGGTGATGCAGTCGACAGAGGCGTCAGGCAGGGGCAGACGTTTGGCGTCGGCCGCCACAGGCAAGATGCTGCGGGCGTTGGCGTCCTTAAGCTTGCGGCTGCCGCGCACGAGCATGGGCGGGCAGAAATCCATGGCCGGAACAATGGCCGAGGGATACCGGCGGCGGATGGCCAGCGAGACGTCAAGCGTGCCGGCGGCCAGATCAAGCACCCTGCCGGTATCGCCAAGGCGCACGTTTTGCGCCAGCACCTTGCGCCAGTACTGGTCAAGACCAAGACTGAGCATCCTGTTGAGCAGGTCGTAAAACGGCACAATGCGTCCAAACATGCCAGCCACGGCGGCATCGTGCGCGGGCTTGACTGCTGGCTCTGAGGCGGAGTCGCGGGAAGGTTCCACGTTATTTTCCGCCCTTGTCCTGGTCGGCGTCCACGCCGATGGCTGCGCACACGACCCTGTAGACCGAGGGAAACACCTCGGCAAAATTGCTGGGAGAAACCGTGCGCGTTTCAATAAACTTGGCGGTCAGTTCCTTGGCAACCTGCAAGGCTTCCTTGCGATCCTTATCCATGTGAGCCTCAGCTTCCGGCCCTTACGGGCGCGGCAAAAATGAAAACCCGCCCCTTTGGGGGAATGGCCTTGACCCACAGCGGGTATTGCCTGGACGGGTTAAGAAACGGAAGCAACAGCCCCCGCCCCTTTTTTTTAGTAGTAAGAATCGCGGGCAGCGCCCGCGAAACCGCGCAACAGCATATGCGTTCCGCACGGCGTTGGCAAGGTCGTCGTGCCTTGCCGCCTGACGCGCAGGGGTTTTTCAGACAGTTGCGGGTTGCAGCAGGGCGCGAAGGGCAGCGCCGTTTACTGGTCTTCGAGCAGACGGCCGATTTCTTCGCGCAGAATGCGTGCGGCCGCAGCTGCTGCCGCACGTTCAACCCTGTCGTTAAAGCGGGGTTCCAGAGCGTCAAGGCGGCTTTCGAGCGCGTCTATGCGCGCTGTGGCGCTGCGTGCCGCAGTAATGACGGGCTGCAGCCGCTCGTCGACAATAGCCTGAACGTCAGCGGCGTTTGATTGCGCGGCAGGCGCGGGCGCAGGCATGGCGGTCATGGCCTCGGTCACGGCCTTGCCGATACATTCCATGAGCCCCTGATGCAGGGGATGCCCTTCCATAAACATACCCTCCAGCTCCTGCCGGGGCAGGGCTGCTGCGGCCAGTTCGTGCGATGCTGCAATTTGCGACTCCAGCGCGGTCTCCAGCGCGATGATGCGCTCGCCAGCCTCTTGCAGCGCCCGCTCGCACTGCTCCACACGTTCGGCCAGCTTGCTGGCGGCTTCGCCAGCTTCGGCCGCGCGGCTGGAGGCGTCAAAAGCCTGGGCAAAGGCGTCAAGCGCGTGCGACGAGGCCTCCTTGGCCTGAGCCATGACCGCCTCGAGCGCTTCGGCGGAGGCTGCCGCAAGCGTGGCGTCAAGTACTGCCTGTGATTCCGCTTCGCTGGGGTCGGTCTCGTCCTGGGCTCCAGGCAAAAAGTCCGGCTGTTGCTCCGCCTGTCCGGCATTTTCAGTATCATCCGGCATGTCGTCCTGCGCAAGCATGACGGGCAGCGCTTCTGGCTGCGGCTCCGGCAAAACGTCGGGCATAATGTCCTGCATGATTTCCGGGGATTGCTGGACGGTCGCATCCTGAGGGGCGTCGGCAGGCAAGTCGTCCTTTGCTGCTGCCTGCAGGGCGTCAACGTCTGTGGTCAGCCCTGGAGCCTGCTCCGCCTGAGGCGCGGTTTGCGCCGGGCTTGCCAACAGTATGTCCGGCTCAGCCTGCGCGGCCACGGGGGCCTGCGCCTGCGTCTGCTCCGGCTGCGCCTCATCCTGAACTGGCTGGGGCTGCTCCATGCCCGAGGGGGGCTGATCGCCGTTTACCGCTGCCAGCAGACTGTCGAGGTCCACATTGAGGTCGTGCGGCGGCTCAAGTTCTGGAGCAGCAGCGGCCGGGGCCGTCGCGGCAGCTTCCGGCTGCGGGGCGGGGGCGGCTGCATCCAGGTCGGCGGAGGCTGAGGCCAGCAGGCTGTCGAGATCGTCGTTGGAATATCCTGCTTCAGGCTGCGCTGACGAGGCAGCGGCAGCTTGGGGCGCGACCTGGGGCTGGGCTTCACCGGGGATGTTCTGCGTTTCTTCGGCTGCTGCGGCAAGCAGACTGTCAATGTCAAAATCCGTATCCGTCTTGGCGGCTGCGGCAGGCGCGGCGGCAGGTGCTGCGGCCTGGCATGGGAGCCGGTTGGGGCGCAGGCTCAGAAGACGGCTGCGGCGCTGGGGCGGCAACGTCGGGCTGGGGATTCGCATCCGGGCCGTTCTGCGTTTCTTCGGCTGCCGCGGCAAGCAGGCTGTCAATGTCAAAATCTATATCCGTCTTGGCGGCGGCAGCTGTGGCAGGCGCTACGGCAGCTGGCGCGGCCTGAGGGGCCGTCGGGGTGGCCGTTTGCGCTGCGGCAGGCTTGGGGGCTGCAACCTTTGGCTGCGGCGCGGGCGCTGCCTCGGCCGGGGAGTCTTCGGCGCTGCTCTGGAGGTCCTCAGCGGCTGCGGCCAGTAGGCTGTCGATGTCAAAGTCCGTACCTGCCTTGGCAGCCGGAGCGTTGGCAGGGGCCGCCGCAGGGGCAGACATTGGGGCTGCTGCAGGCTCGGGGGCCGCATTCACCCCGGCGGTCGCTGCCTGCAGCATGCTGTCCAGGTCATCACTGGAAAAAAGGCCGTTTTCTGCTGCCGCTGCCGCTGCCGGGGCGGGGGCGGCGGGCTGAGCCGCGTCAAGCAGGTCGTTGATATGGCTTGAGCCGTCAGCGGGCGTGGGGCCAGCCACGGCGGCCAGCAACTCGTCCAGATCCGGCTCGCCATTTCCGGCAGGGGCCTGCGCTGCTGGCGCGTTAAAGTCGTTGAGCAGGGCGTCCACGGCCTGATCGGCGGTTTCCGGCTCGGCCGCTTCCGGCTCGCGCTCAGACGGCTGAGGGGGAATATCGAGAGAATTCAATAGATTATCAACATCACCCATGCCCGGCATGTTCAGCTGCTCGTTGGGGTCGATGGGGTGATCCGTTTGCGTGGACGGAGCGGAAAAATCGAGCGCAACGTCAGTTGGGTCTTCCTGCCCCTCGCTCTTGACGTCCATCTGGGCGAGCAGGTCGTCAATTTCGGCATCTGCGGGTTTTGAGCCATCGTTGAGACTGCGCAGGTGCTCCTGCAGCTTCTCCTGCTCCACCTCCGCCTCGGCGGCGTTGTGCAGGGGTTGCGCGGACGGGTCGTTTGCCGGAACTTCGCCTTTTTCGATCAGTTCAGTGAGATCGATGATTTGTTCATCAGTTTCAGCGGTGTTCTTGGCAACCATGCGCCACCTCGTGGGTTGTGTGCAGCGGCCAAAGGCCGGAATCGTGCAAAATATATCGTTTCATACTGCAAAAACGACATTTTTTCGTATCAGTTTATGGCAAAAGACGCAAACCTGCCAAAACTGTTTGTGGCGGGGTGCCCCACGACGGCGAGTGCGCAAATAAATCAGCGGCATGGCTGCGCCCGTTTTGGGGGCAGTATGTTGCATCTGCGCGACCGTACGAAAAAAGCCGCCCGAGGGCGGCTTTTTGGCATAAACTGGTAAGCGGGCCTACGGATGGCACTTGGACTTGGCGCAGGCCGTGAGGTCCTTCTTGAGGTCGGGCTTTCCTTCCACAACCTTGGAGTGACAGCCGATGCAGTTGTTGTGCTTGAGTTCTTTCTTGGTGTGCACAACATAGTACAGGCTCTTTTCGCCCTGCTTGCCGGTAAGGTCGTCGTGGCAACCTGAGCTGCCGCACTTGGCAAAGCTTTCTTTGCCGTCCACCTGGTGGTGACAGGTGACGCATTCTACCTTGGCATGCGCCGCGTGGGGAAACATAACGGTCTTTTGGGATCCCTTGAATTCCAGCGGCTTGTCGGGAGCGGCCGGGGCGGCAAAAGCAGCCATAGCCATTGCAAACACCATGACACAGGTAAGAACCAGAATTTTCTTCACGGCAGACCTCCTTGATATGCGACAGATGAGAACAAATTAGTAGAATTTTACGGCCCTCAGTGCAACGTGTCAATGACTATGCCGAAATGGCATTCCAACTATTTTGATAAGCTGTCGAGACTGGAGCCTTTTTTTGAGCATACCCCCGTGGGGTCAGCATAAACCTGCCCAGTGCGCGGCTTTGCGCATTGCCGATGATCAGGATGGAGAGCATGTCTACCTGCCCTGCGTCAAACTGGTCGAGCCGGAACACGCAGGCCTGTTCATCGGGGCGAAAGGCTTTGCGCACAAGGCCCACCGGGCAGTGCGGCGCGCGGTACTCGCGGGCTATTTGCAATGCTTCTTCCAGATGGTGGGGACGGCCCTTGGAACGTGGATTATAGATGGCGCAGACAAAATCGGCCTCAAGAGCCGCGTGGAGCCTGCGTACGATGGTTTCCCACGGCGTGAGCAGGTCGCTGAGGCTGATGCAGGCAAAATCGTGCATCAGCGGTGCGCCCAGCAGGGCGGCGGCAGCGCATACGGCGGGTACGCCCGGTACGACGCCAAAGGGAACCGTGTCCACAAGGCCGCGTGCCTCAAGCACTTCAAGAGCCAGACCCGCCAGCGCGTAGATGCCGGGGTCGCCGGAGCAGACCAGCGCCGTGGGCTGCCCTGCAAGCGCCGCGTCAACGGCGGCGGCGCAGCGTTCCTCCTCATGCCGCATGCCCGTGCTGATGCACTGCTTGCCCGCAAGCAGCTCTGGCGGCACCAGCTCCATATACAGGCTGTACCCGGCCACGCAGGTGGCCTGCTCAAGTACCGTGCGGGCCTGGGGGGTGAGGCAGGCGGCGTCGCCAGGGCCAAGACCTACTACATGCAAACTTGCTGGAGTCATTTGCTTATCCTGTCGGCAAGGGCCACTGCCAGGGTCAGCTGGCCTTGCTCTATGGTTTTGGGAAGGATCAGGCGGGCATGGCCTGCCGGAAAAATCTGGTCTGCTGCCAGCAGGGCCGCAGCCTCGCAAACGCTGAAGGGCGGTTGACCAAAGCGTTTGCCTGCGGCGGCAGACGGATTAGGCGTGGCGCAGCGGGCCAGGTCTGCGGCGCGGAATCCCCGCAGGGGCAAGTTCAGTGCGGCGGCCAGGCCCTGCAGGGCTGGCTCCTGCAGTTTTTCGTTGACGGTAGCCAGCGCGGCGAGGGCCAGCGGCTCCAGCCCGTGGCGCGTAAGCAGGTTGCGTACGGCATTCTGCACCAGACGTGCGGGGGCATCCTGCGGCAGCCCAGCCCCAGCACCAGCCGGGGTACAGCTACACGCAACATTGCGGGGCGTGGCTCAAGCCGTCGCCAGTGCGCGGCCACCATGGGGCCCTCAATGTCCGGCGGCGAGGGTTGCCCGTCCGTGTCCGCATATGGCGGCAGGCGCAGCAGCCCTGGGTGATCCGGCACGGCACGGCAGGGGTCCCAGAGGTGCAGGGGCCTGCCCTCAAGCAGGGCAGCCTGAACGGCGGGCAGGCGGTCCCAGTCCACAGGCATCAGGCCTGCGTCGCGCAGCAGCAAATCCAGCGCCGGGGCGGCAGCCGCTTGCGGCCCCCGCTCTGCGCCGGACAGACCCTGACTGGGGCCTGAGTCGCGTTTTGGCGCACCGTCTGGCGTATCGTCTGGCGCGCAGTCGGAGGCAGTGGTGATGACGGCAGTTGCCCCAAGTACTTGGGCCACATGCCGGGCCAGCTCGTTGCCCCCGCCCCAGTGACCGGAAATCAGGCTGATGACGTGCTGCCCGGCGGGGTCAAGCACCAGCACCGGGGCATCTGTGCTTTTGTGGGCGAGCAGCGGCGCCAGGGCGCGCACTGCAATGCCCGTAGCGCCGATAAATGCATGGGCGGCAAAGCGGGTATAGGTTTGCCCCACCAGCAGGCCGATTTTTTCAAAGGGGTGCCCGTCTGCCGGGCAAAAACGCGCGGGGGCAAACAGCTCTACCGTGCTCAGTGCGACTGGCCCGTTTCCGCCTGCGGGGGGGCGAGCCGCCCCGGGCAGGGCCCACGGGTCGGCGCAGAGGCCTGCGGTCAGGCGGTGCGCCAGGGGCAGCGCAGACTGGCTGAGCGCATAGCAGGCAAGCGCGGGAGTGCGGTGATGGCTGTGCACGGGGCCTCCGGCGGCATGCGGCTGCAAGGGCATGGCGGGGTGTACCTGCGCGTGCCCAGCAGGCCGACAGCCAGCCACGGAAATTACGGCAAAAATAGGGAGCAAGTACCTGACGCCGGCCAGAAGGGGCCTGAACGGCAGACCCCTTCTGGCCGGCAGGGATTAAAAGTTTACCTTGCGGGCGGCGTCCAGAGCCTTGCCGAAGTCGTCCTCGGTATGGACAAAGGAGACCATGCCGGTTTCGTAGCCGGACGGGGCAAGATAGATGCCCTGATTGCGCATCTGCTTGTAAAAAGTGGTGAAGATATTCTGGTCGCACAGCTTGGCGCTGGCGAAGTCGGTCACTTCCTGCTCGCTGAAATAGGGGCAGAACATGGAAGCGATGGTGGGCATCTGAATGGGTACGCCCTTGGCGGCCAGAATGTCGCGCAGCGCCATGGCAAAGGCGTGGGTGCGCTTTTCAAGCGCGGCGTAGTCGGCTTTTTTGAGATAGCTCAGTGTGGCGATGCCTGCGGCCATGGCCAGGGGGTTGCCCGAAAGCGTACCCGCCTGGTACACGCCGCCCCTGGGAGCAATCATTTCCATGAACTTGCGCTTGCCGCCAAAGGCCCCTACAGGCAGGCCGCCGCCGATGATCTTGCCAAAGGTGGTGAGGTCGGGGTCGATGCCAAAGCGGGCCTGCGCGCCGCCAAAGGCCGCGCGAAAGCCGGTGATGACCTCGTCAAAAATGAGCAGGCTGCCGTACTGGCTGGTAACGGCGCGCAGACCTTCGAGAAAACCGGGCTTGGGCAGCACCAGACCCATGTTGGCGGCGATGGGCTCCACAATGATGGCGGCAATGCTCGCGCCGTGCTGCTCAAAGATGGCCTTGACCGCATCCAGGTCGTTGTAGGGCGCAAGCAGAGTGTCGGCCACCACGGCAGCGGGAACGCCGGGCGTGCCGGGGATGGAAAACGTGGCAAGGCCGGAACCGGCGGCTGCAAGGAAGGGGTCGGCGTGGCCGTGGTAGCAGCCCACAAACTTGAGCACCTTGTCCCTGCCGGTGGCGGCGCGGGCCAGCCGCAGTGCGCTCATGGTGGCCTCTGTGCCGGAGTTGACCATGCGCACCATTTCAAGGCTCGGCATGGCGGCGACCACTTCTTCCGCCAGGGTCACCTCTGCGGGGCAGGGTGCGCCGTAGCTTGTGCCGCGCGCCGCAGCCTCGCACACGGCCTTTGTCACCGAAGGTTCGTCGTGCCCCAGAATCATGGGGCCCCAGGAGAGTACAAAGTCGACATACTCGCGACCGTCCACATCGGTGATCCGGCAGCCGTGGCCTTCGGCGATGAACAGTGGCTGGCTGTCCACATTGTGGCAGGCGCGTACGGGGCTGTTGACGCCGCCGGGAATAACGGCGCAGGCTTTTTCAAAAAGCTGCCGAGAGATGGTGTCCATCAAAGGCTCCTTATCAGGCAAAATAGGTCATGGAAATTTTTTTCAGTTCCTTGAGACTGCGCAAAACGGCGTGCTCGCGCAGGGGGGTGTCGCGTTTGAGGTCTTCCACCACGCCCAGGCATTCGGCCTCGCTGCGCCCATGGATCATGGTGTAGAGTTCGTAAGGCCAGTCGGGCGCGGAGCTTGGACGGTAGTAGACGTGCGAGATATGGTCGTGTCGCGAGGCCTCTGCGCCGCACAGCTCAACCAGATCGGCGTGGACTTTCCAGGCGACCATGGCGTTGTGGGTCCAGCCGGTCTTCTGGTGTTTTATGCTGGCGCCAAAGCGGCGGATGGCCCCCGACTCCTTGAGCGAGCAGAGCAGCTCAAGCACCTGGGCTTCGGTCATGCCCGCCTTTTGGGCGATATCGGCGTAAGGGGTAAGCGAATCGGGCAGGTTGTCCTGCACGATGCGCAGCACAGCCTGTTCTGCTGGGGTAAACTGACGGCTCATGGGGTCTCCGGTAATGCGGGCTGAAACGCCGCGCGGCTTGCGGACGGCAGGGCGCTGCCGCAAGCGCGGCCCCTGGGCCGGGTTCGAGCCAGGGGCCGTTTCAGCAAAAGCGGATTGCGTCTAGCGCGAAAAAGACCGCGCAAACAGGTTTTGTATGGCTATGCGGCCGTTGTCTTCAAGAAAACGGGTGCCGGTTGCGGCAAAATGCGGGTGCGTAATGAGGGGCTCGTCTGTCTGGGTCCAGTTGGCCTTGTCCCAGAAAAACCAGGCATTCTTGGGCTGGTCAAACACGAGCAGGGGCTTGTTGCAGATTTTGGCAAATTCCGCACCCCAGCCGGTGCCGCCTTTAACTGTGCCATCGGGCTGCACCGCGCCGATAACGATGATCTGCTCGCCGCTGCTGACCTGCCAGCAGATGGACTGCAGCACCTTGCGGAAAAGGGGCGCGCGCGTGTACTCGCGGCTCATGAGCCGCGACACGTAGGTCAGGCTTACGTCCTTGAGGGCCAGTTCTTCAGAAGTGAGCACCCGCACACCGCGCGTGCGTTCGATCTGGTGTCCTTCAAAGCTGTAGTTTACTTCTTCCAGACCCCAGCTCTCGGCCAACGCGCCAAAGAACTGTTCTGTTCCTGCGGCGCCGCCGCTGTAAAGCACACACTGGTTGGGGGTAAGCATGCTGCCCTCCTCAAAGGATTGTTGCGCCGGACAAGGATATTCGGAGCGAAAAAACCGGCAGAAGCGTCATGACTTCATCATGGCAAAATTTGCAGCAGTCGGCAAGGCGGACCCGTCAATAAAAACTGTGAAAATTCTTTGCCGTTGCGCGCTTTTGCACCGGAGCAGCAGCCCGGCAAGCGACTTGCGCGGCGGAGCGACGCCCCTTGCCCGGTTTGCAGAATGCGGCGGGCTGCGGCCTGAAGAGGCGCATCAGAATGTGGAATTTGGGGTGCGCCAGATTGAAGGCGTCCGGCAGGCAGAAAGGGGGCAGGGCAATGCGCGGGTTGACCCCGTCGCATTGCCCTTTTGCTCATGAAAAGTCAGGGACACCATACGGTGTCCCTGCAAGATGTGCGCGCAACAAAAAACGCCCCGGTCACGGGGAGTGTCTTTGTCCGTTACAGCGCCCTAGTAGCGGGGCTGGCGCGGGGCTCTGGGTTTGGCTTCGTTCACGCGCAGCGTGCGACCGCCAAAGCTGAAGTTATCCAGGGCTTCAATGGCGGAATCGGCATCGCCGTCTTCCATTTCCACAAAGCCGAAGCCGCGGGCACGGCCGGTATCCCTGTCGCTGACGAGTTTTACAGACAGAACGCTACCGTACTCGGCAAAAAGGTCCTGAACCTGTTCTTCATTAGCAGACCAGGGAAGGTTCCCGACATAGATGGACTTAGACATGAAACACCCTCTCAAAAAAAACAATCTTCCCGCGCTTACGCCCAGTAAAACGTATTACCGGTACGCGGCCCATGGAAATTATGGAAACACGCTTTGAAGGGCTTGTCAACGAATCGCCAAAAAAAAGTTAGTATTGCGTATTTTTTTTGAGGCTGACGGCGAAAACCCTGCAGTCTTATTAGCATAACCAGCAAAATGATTGAATTTTTTTGAGCAGTTGTGCAAATTTTCTCAAGACTTGGTGTTGAGAAAATACGCATGCACGCATGGAACACTACTGGCATACAATAGGTGCTGCGGCAGGACTTGCAGTATTGCCGTTTGGGTTGTTTGATCAACCAACATTCAAATGGACAGTTATTGCGTAGGAATTTCGTGCAGAGGATGGACTCAGCCATGGGCATGATGCACATGAGCCGCGCAAAACCGCTGTTGCGGCATTGCACGGCTCGGCAAATTTAGACTCCGCCTTCGGAGGGCGGGGGCATCCAGTCGGGGGCGATGTCTTCAAACGAGGTGTAGGGCGACATGTACATAAGTTCGGCAACGCCGACAGGCCCGTTGCGCTGCTTGCCGATGATGATTTCGGCAACGCCCTGTGGCGGTCGGTCGGCGGGTTTTTGAAACTTGTACACGTCGTCGCGGTAAACAAACATGATGAGGTCGGCGTCCTGCTCGATGGCGCCCGACTCTCGCAGGTCAGAGAGCATGGGGCGCTTGTCGCTGCGTTCTTCGACCTTGCGGTTGAGCTGCGACAGCGCCACTACCGGCACGTTCATTTCTTTGGCGAGGCCCTTGAGCGAACGCGATATGTCCGAAATTTCCAGTTCGCGCGAGTCGGTGCGGCGGCTGGTACGCATGAGCTGCAGGTAATCCACAACAACCAGGCCAAGGCCCTTGTCGGCCTTGAGGCGACGGGTGCGGGCGCGCAGCTCGAGCGTGGTGAGGGCAGGAGTGTCGTCAATAAATATGGGCGCGCGGGCCACCACATCGGCGGCGTCGTAAAGCCGCTGCCAGTCTTCGTCGGTCAAAAGCGACGGACGGCGCAGCTTTGAAAGATCTACCTTGCCCCACACGGCAAGCATGCGCTGCATGAGCTGTTCCTTGCTCATTTCGAGCGAAAAAACGGCCACGGGCACGTTTTGGCGCACGGCCGCGTTGAGCGCCATGCACATGGAAAAGGCCGTTTTGCCCATACTGGGGCGGGCCGCCACAATGATGAGGTCAGAGGGCTGCAGGCCCGCGGTCAGCTTGTCCAGGCGGGTATAGCCGGTGGTGACGCCGGTGATGACGTCCTTGGAGTCGGCCAGCTTGGAGAGTTTGTCAAAGACTCTCTCCAGCAGCTCGCGTGTGGGGGTAAAGTCCTTGCCCGACGTGCGCTGCGAAATGGAAAAAACCGCCTGTTCCGACTCGTCCAGCAGTTCGCCAACCTCGCGCGAAGCGTCGTAGCAGTTGACGATAATGCCGGAGCACGCGTTGATCAGGCTGCGCTGCAGGGATTTGTCACGGACAATGGTGGCGTAGTATTCCGCATTGGCGCCGGATACGACCGCCTGGGCCAGTTCGCCCAGATAGACCGCACCGCCTGCTTCTTCAAGGGCGTTTTGGCTTTTGAGCTGCTCGGCGGTGGAAATGAGGTCCAGCGGGGCGGATTTGCGGTAAAGCTCGAGAAAGGCCTTGTAGATGGTGGCGTGCGCGGGCAGATAAAAATCTTCGTCCGTGAGCTGGTCCACAATGGAGTGCATGAGCTGGGGGCGCATAAATACGCCGCCAAGCACGGCCTGTTCCGCTTCTACACTATGGGGGGGCACGCGCCGCAGGATGTCGGCTTCGGCTTTTTCGGCGCTATGGGCGTGCGCAGAGCGGGGTTGGCCGTCTTTGTTGCGGCCCTGCCCAAAAGGCGCGCCCCCGGCCGCGTGGCCGGGGGCGGAATTGCTGTCGTTGCGGGAAGCCACGCTGACCCCTACTGGGCGGCCTCGGCTTCTTCAGCGGGAGCCGCAGAAGCGGGCTCTTCTTCAACGGGGGCCTGATGATCGGAGACCACCTTCACCGGCACAATGGCGATCACGCTGGCGTGCAGACGCACGCGGACGGGGTGTTCGCCAAGGGTACGGATGGGGGCATCCATAAGAATGCGGCGGCGGTCAACTTCCACGCCAAGGGCGGACAGGGCGTCGCCGATGATGGAGGTCGTGACGGAGCCGTAAAGCTTGTCGTTGTCGCCCACGTGCATGGGAATGACGACATTCAGGGCTTCCAGGCGAGCCTGCATGCCCTGGGCTTCAGAGCGCAGGGCGTCCATGCGGGCCTGAAGCTTTTTGCGTTCCTGTTCAAAGGCTTTGAGGTTGGCGGGCGAAGCCACCATGGCCAGACCCTGCGGAAGCAGGAAATTGCGGCCATAACCGGGCTTCACTTCAACCACATCGCCAAGGATGCCGAGATTTTCAACGTCGGCGCGAAGTATCAGTTTCATGTGCGCCTCCTTAAATGGTGCTCTTTTTCTTGACGCCAGAATCGTGCGTCGCGGTGTAGATGAGCAGGGCCATCTGGCGGGCGCGCTTGATTTCGCGGGTCAGCAGGCGCTGGTGGTGTGCGCAGGTGCCGGTGATGCGGCGGGCAATGATCTTGCCGCGCTCGGTGACGAAGTCGCGCAGGATGTCGGCACGCTTGTAATCCAGGGGCAGGTCTTTGTCGGCGCAAAAGCGGCAAAACTTGCGGCGCGGAGCAAATTTTTTCTTAAAAGCCATGTTAGGCAACCTCCCCGGCCACTTCGTCGGCCAGCTTGACGGTCACGAACTTGAAGATGCCGTCGGTTATGCGCACGTTGCGTTCCAGCTCGGCGATAAGCTCAGCCGGAGCCTGGTACACCAGGCGCACATAAAAGCCGCGCATCAGTTTTGCGCACCGGGTAGGCGAGATCGCGCATGCCCCAATTGTCCACTTCCACCATGACGCCCTTTTCACGCTCGATGATCGCGGTAAGGACAGAGATGATGCCCTCGCGATTTTCGGCGGAAAGCTCCGGGGAAAGGAGCAGCAGGGTTTCAAATTTCCGCATCGGTTTTCTCCTTTTGGATTGGCAGCCCACGCCGCACAGGGCGCGAGCAAGGAACGAGTCTTATACGTCCGGCAAATGGGCCTGTCAAGCCAAAATTTGGCGCAGGCCGGTTAGCCGTAGACGCGAGGGTTCATCCCCCGAAAAGACACAGCACTTCGTATGATATGGTTCCCAGCGCGTCGGCCATATCCTGCGGGGTGACCGGGCTCTGGCCGGGGTCTGCCGGGCCGCCCACAAGCCATGCCGTGTCGCCCACGCGCACCTGTGGGATATTGGTCACGTCGGCCATGATCATGCCCATGCATACCCGGCCCACCTGCGGGACGCGGCGGCCATTGATGAGCATGGCAGTGCGGGTGGAGAGCGCGCGGTTGAAGGCCGTGGCGTAGCCTATGGCCACCACCGCTACCACCGAGGGCTTTTGCGCGGTAAACAGACGGCCGTACGACACGCTCTGCCCCTCGGCCACCTGCCGCACTTCAATGACAGGCGCGCTGACGCTCATGGCCCACTCAAGGCCCAGCTTTGCGCCCTTGTCCTCCCAGGTTGTCCCTGTAAATGGGTTGCCGCCGTAGAGCGAGATGCCGGGGCGGCATACTTCGAAGTGCGCTTCGGGCCTGCCGATGGTGCCCGCCGTGTTGCACAGCGAGCGCTCAATCTCGGGAAAAACCTCGCGCAGCGCGTCGGACATGGCGGTAAAGCGGCGCACCTGTTCCTGCGTATAGGCCTCCTGCTCGGGCATGTCGGCGCAGGAAAAATGCGAGATGACCATGGCTGGCTCTATGCCCTGGATGCTGCGCAGACGGTCGATGACCTGCGGCAGTTCTTCTTGCGAAAAACCAAGGCGGCCCATGCCTGTCTCGCACTTGATGGCCACGCGCAGCGTACGTCCTGCATGGCAGTGGGCCGCCGCGCGTTCGAGCTGGTCAAAGTTGCCCACCACCGGGGTCAACCCCTGCATGACGGCTCCCTGCCAGTCCACATCGGTAAGCGCCCCCAGCAGCGGCACAATGGCCTGCCGCAACCCCTGCGTCGCGCAGGGCCATGGCTTCGGAAACCGTGCCCACGGCAAAGCGCCGCGCACCGGCATCGGACAGCACGCGGGCCACCGGCACAAGGCCGTGGCCGTAAGCGTCGGACTTGATAACCGGCATAAGCGCATGGGCCTGGCCCATGCGGCCAAAATTGCGGCGGATGGCGCCAAGATCAATGTGGCACAGCGAAGGTGAAAAGGTGCAATCGCTCACAGGGAATTCCCTCATTTGAACTTTGCTGAAGGACGCTCAGCGCGGCTGACCGCGCGCCGCTCATGGCGGCAACGGGGGGCCGCCCGTCCATTGCGCTCCCCCCGGCGCAACGGCCCCGGCCCCTGCGCACAACACCCTACGATGAAAGGTTGCAACCTTAGCAACATTGCCCCAAAGGCACAACAATTTGCCGCAGGCAGGCCTTGCCCGGCCATTTGCGGCCCCCTCTTGCGCAGGGCGGCGCTTGCAGATAGTGTGCGCGGCATGTCGCAAACCGTATTTACCATCGAACATACCGACGGAGCCGCCCGCGCGGGCGTGTTGCGCACGGCTCATGGCGCTATCCCCACGCCGATTTTTATGCCCGTGGGAACCGTGGGCTCGGTCAAGGCGCTTGCGCCGGACGATCTGGCCGCCATTGGCGCGCCCATCATCCTGGGCAATACCTATCACCTTTACCTGCGCCCCGGCGACGAGCTGGTGCACCGGCGCGGGGGGCTGCACAAGTTTGCCTCCTGGCCCGGCTCCATCCTTACGGACAGCGGCGGCTTTCAGGTATTCAGCCTGAGCTCGCTGCGCAAAATCCGCGAGGAGGGGGTGGAGTTTCGCTCGCATCTCGACGGTTCAAAACATCTGTTCACGCCAGAAAAGGTGCTGGAAATACAGCGTAATCTTGATTCGGACATCATGATGGTGCTGGACGAATGCGTGCCCTTTGGCGCGGATTACGACTATACGGAAAAATCCCTGGCGCTCACCACGCGCTGGGCACGGCGCGCCATTGAAGCCTACCCGCCAGGCTCGGCGCACAATCTGTTGTTTGGCATCACGCAGGGCGGTTTTTACAAAGACCTGCGCGAGCGCTCGGTCAGCGAACTGTGCGGGATGGATTTTGACGGTTTTGCCATTGGCGGCCTCTCTGTGGGCGAGCCAAAAGACAAGATGTACGACCTGCTGTACCACACGGCCCCGCTGCTGCCCGGCGCAAAGCCGCGCTACCTCATGGGCGTGGGCACGCCGCTGGATATTGTTACGGGCATCCATGCAGGCGTCGACATGTTCGACTGCGTGCTGCCCACCCGCAATGCCCGCAACGGCACGCTGTACACGTCGCTTGGCAAGATCAACATCAAGCGCCGCGAGTTTGCGGAGGACGACGGCCCTCTGGACCCCAACTGCCGCTTGCTACGCCTGCCGCAACTTTTCGCGGGCCTATCTGCGGCATCTGTACGCCAGCCAGGAGCTGCTGTCGTTCCGGCTCAACTCGCTGCACAACCTGACCTATTATCTCGATCTGGCGCGCAACGCCCGTCAGGCCATTGTGGAAGGCCGTTTTACGGATTTTCTGGCAAAAATTACGGCCCTGTATCCGGACGAAGCCGCACGCGCGGCTGCTGGCGCATAACTGCCGCCGATTTCGACCTGAAGCGGGGAGGGGACATGGTTTCTCCTCCCGCTTTTTTATTGGGGTGGGCTATCCGCCCTTGGCAATGCTCATGACCCTGCTGCAACAGCTCGTAAGATAGGGAATGTTCATGCTGATGATGCGGGCGAGAATTTTGTAGACCACAGCCAGCACAAGTGTTGCGCCAATGCTGAACCCAAGCCCTCTGGCAATGCCGGAGAGGAGGGTTAAGCCACAAAATCTTGCCGGTTTTTTGCGACAGCTTCACGTATTCGGCCAGGCCCGCGTTGTCCAGGCGCTGGAGCAAAAGCTCCGCCTGCGCCTGTTTTTCTTCGTACTGGGTGTCCATGCACTCCCCCTTGCGTTGAAGGACGGCTGTGAGCCTATACGCAACACGCCAAAAAAACAAAACCCGCGATGACGACATCGCGGGGTTTTGCATGCGGGGCAAGGCCCGTTGCTCATACGCTCAGGCCTGCAAATGCTCAGGGGCGTATCCGCGCTGCTCGCGGCGGCGCACCAGCCAGAAAACCCAGCAGCGACCCCCGCCAGCTTGCTCAGGCTCATGGTCGCAACCGACCACGGCGTGGCAATGCCGATCATGCCCAAAAAGACGATGCTGTCTAGCGGTGCGCCCACAATGCTCGATATGAGGATGCGCTGCGAAAAGGGGCGGCGCGTAAAGGTGTATACCGCCCAGTCGCCCAGCTCGCCCACGGCAAAGGCGGCGGCGCTGGCAAGCGCCAGCTGCGGGCTGGCCATAAACCAGCTGACCACGCAGCCCGCCAGCATGCCCCAGAGCACATGATGCCCCACGCGGCGCTGCGCAAAGTCGCGCACCACAAAAATGAAGCCCACGATGAGCGAAAGGGGCGCCCACATTTCGCCATTGGGCAGGGGTATGAGGGGGGTAACCGTAAAGGCAAAGTTAACGCCAACAATAAGTGCGATGTAGGTAAATAGACTGAGCATGGGCGCGAGACTAAGCATTGGCGCGGCTATAGTCAAGTTGGCGTATTCCGGGGGCAGCCGTATTTTTGCCGCAAAAATACATAATATGATGCGCCGGTTGCGCGCGGCGGGCAGCCGCGCATGCGGCGCGCGTGCGTTGTATGGCGGGGCTGCGTCTTGACCCCGGAGCGTGGATGTGGGACAGAAGGCCAGTTATAGTATGTTTATAGAGTAAGGTTTACTCTGATTGTGCCGGGCAAGTGCGCGAACCCCCATGCCCTCCCGAACGCGGAAGCGCAATTTTCTTTATGATGTTAGCCAGTTTAGGGCGGCTTTTGGCGTGTTTGCGCGCACGCGCCCAGCAAATTACCAAGTAGTATTCCGTCGCTGAGCGACGGTAGAGGCTGGATGCTTCCAGCCGGGAGAAAGAATGTCGGACCAGAACTTTCGTTGCGGTTGGGTGGCGCTCATGGGGCCGCCCAATGCGGGCAAATCCACCCTGCTCAACGCCCTGCTCGGCCAAAAGGTCACCATTGTCACGCCCAAGCCGCAGACAACGCGCAACCAGATTGTGGGCATCCTTACGGACGAAAAAGCCCAGGTTATCTTTATGGATACGCCTGGTCTCGCCCAGGTGCGCGGCAGGTTGAGCAAAACCATGCTCCAGGCCGTGTGGCAAAGCCTTGCCCAGGCCGAAGTCATCATGCCCGTGCTCGATGCGCACCTGTACATCCGTCATCCGGAATTTCTGGAGCGCGACCTCGCACCCCTGGCCAAGGCATTGTCCAGCGATGAGCGGCCCATGATCGTGGTGGTCAACAAGGTGGATCTGTTTTCTGACAAAAGTCGCATGCTGCCGCTGCTGACCCGCCTGAGCGAAATGTGGCCCCATGCGGAAATTTTCCCCACCTCGGCGCTGAACAAGGACGGCCTGCCGGAGCTGGCGCGTCTTATCCGCTCCAAGCTGCCCGTTGCGCTCGCGCAGTTCCCCGAAGACCAGATATCAACCGCGCCCATGCGGTTTATGACTGCGGAAATCGTGCGCGAAAAGCTGTTTTTGCACCTGCGTCAGGAAGTGCCGTACTCCGTGGCTGTTGATGTGGAAAGCTGGGAGGAGGACGAAGAACGCGGCCAGACGGTCATCCATGCCGTCATCTACGTGGGGCGGCCCATGCACAAGGCCATGGTTATTGGCCGCGCGGGCGCGTCCATCAAGCAGATAGGCATTGAGGCCCGCAAGGAAATCCAGGACCTGGTGGGAGGCAAGGTACACCTTGAGCTGTGGGTCAAGGTGCGCGAACACTGGACTGAAGACGCGGCCTTTTTGCGCGAGATGGGCCTGATGGCGGAGTAGTCATGGGCGATACACTGCTGCAAGAGCGTTACGCGCGCGTGCTCGACCGTCTGGATGCGGCCTGCGCCGCCGCCGGGCGGTCACGCCAGAGCGTGAAGCTCATTGCCGTGTCAAAGCTGCATCCGGCGGAATCCCTGGCCGTGGTGGCCGCTGCCGGGCAGATTGATTTTGGCGAAAATTATGTTCAGGAAGCGCTGCAAAAACGGCAGGATCTTGCTGTCAACCCGGTCACCGCGCGCCAGTGCGCAGGCATCCGCTGGCATATGATCGGGCATGTGCAAAGTCGCAAGGCCCCGCTGGTGGCGGGGGCTTTCAGTCTTGTGCATACTCTTGATTCGCGCAAACTTGCCGACGTCATGGAGCGGCGGACTGGTCGAGGCCGGTTTGCGTCAGCCTGTGCTCTTTGAGGTAAATGTTGGGGGCGAATCGCAAAAATCTGGTGTGATGCCTGCAGATTTGCCGCAATTGGCCGATTATGTACTTGAGCATTGTCCGCATCTCGACGTGCAGGGTCTTATGTGCCTGCCCCCGGTATTTGACGCGGGCGATGCAGCGCGGCCCCATTTTGCCCTGTTGCGGGAGCTGCGCGACGCGTTGCGCACCCGCCTGGGGTTGCCGTTGTCCGAGCTTTCCATGGGCATGAGCGGCGATTTTGAAGGCTGCTGTGGCCGAAGGGGCCACCATGGTGCGCATAGGCACGGATATTTTTGGGCCGCGTCCTGCCAAGATGTAATGATTTGGCACAAAGCCTGCTATAAAGGCTTGAGCGGTTCGCGTTTTTGACCCCACAATATCGGTGGAGTGCATATGGCGGCCAAAGAAAAAGAAGCAAAGGCCCTGCCTGAAGGGCAGGCGGAAAATCCCAAAAAGCCATCCAGGATCAAACGCATCGTCATTATTTTGGCGATCCTGCTCATTACCCTGACGGGTGCTGGCAGCGGCGCTTACTGGTGGTTTTTTATCCGCACGCCCTCTGTGGCAAGCTCTGCGGCGCAGGACAGCGCTGCGGGCGATGCCGCAGGCAAGGGGGCGGCGGGGCAGCCCGGCGCAGCGGGCGCTGCCAATGCTGGCGGCGGCGCGGCTGGCGCTGGCAATGCTGGCGGCGCGGGCGGCGCGGGCGATGCGCGCATTGAACGGCAAAGCGATTTGCCGCGCAGCGGCGGGCAGGTGCTGCCCTTGCCTGCCATTACTGTAAATATTTCCGACCCCTCCGGGCGGCGCTACCTCAAGCTGGGCATGGAGGTCGAGGTCAATTCCGATGTTTCCGCCGCATTGCAGGCCAACAGCGCCAAAATACGCGACGCCATCATCATGCTGCTGGCGGGCAAGACATACGGCGACATTTCGTCGCCTGACGGCAAGGTGCTGCTGAAGGCGGAGGTGGCCTCCCGGCTCAACCAGATTTTGGGAGCGCAAAGGATCATACGCGTATATTTTACCGACTTTGTTGTTGAGTGACCGGCGCAAACCGGTGCGGGGCCTCAATGCCCAGCCCAGCCTGCCGCCGTTTCAATAGGCAGTTTTGACGGCTGCGCCCCCTTGGGGCACGGCCTTTCCGCAAAGCAGGCGGGATGTTCCCGCCGCGCGTTGCGGAAGAGAGAACGAGGTGCCATATGTCGCAGGAAGACCAGGAAGCTTTGGCAGCCCAGTGGGCCGCACAGCTGGAAGATGAGGCCAATGCCGCCGATCCCGCCGCATCAGCAGCCACAGCCGCAACCGCAGCTGCCGCCGGTGCCGCAGATGCAGCAGCAGGTGCTGCCGCGCCCGCTGGCGGCGCTGTGGACGAGGCTGCTCTGGCCGCGCAGTGGGCCGAGTCACTGGCGCAGGATGAAGAGGACAAGGGCCCTGCTTCGTTTGGCGGTGCCGGCGCTGCCGCCGGGCTTGGCGGTCATGCGGTGGACGCGCATTTTCAGGATATGACTGAAATGGCCCGTCAGCCCAAGGACAACAAGCTCAAGCGCGAGCTGGATTTTATTCTGGATATTCCGCTGGACGTCTCTGCGGAGCTTGGCCGCACGCGGCTGCTCATCAACGAGCTGCTGCAGCTGGGTCAGGGCTCTGTGGTAGAGCTCAACAAACTGGCTGGCGAACCCCTTGAGGTGTACGTCAACGGCAAGCTGGTGGCGCGCGGTGAGGCCGTGGTCATCAACGAAAAGTTTGGCGTGCGCCTGACGGATATCATCAGCCCCATCGAAAGGGTGAAGCAGCTTGGCTAGCCTGCCCTGTACTGCTGGCCGCTGCCGAGGGCGGGCTTGTCGGGCAGCGCCGTGCGCGGCGCTGTGGGCTCTGCGGCGCAGGATGCCGCCACAGCCCATTGCCGAGCCAGTCTCTACGCTCGCGGCAGTCGTCGCTGTCGTGGGGCAGCTATATTTCAGGCCGTGGGCATACTGTTTTTGCTGGTTGGCCTGCTGTGGCTGGCGGTGTGGCTGGCGCGGCGTTT